>Ga0209589_1009924_pt1 | contig 14109 bp, 12 predicted proteins | sample CowpeawhiteBW_FD_187525 | JGI IMG/M metagenome (GOLD analysis project Ga0209589, IMG submission 187525) | Root nodule microbial communities of legume samples collected from California USA - Cow pea white BW (SPAdes) (version 2) | ecosystem: Host-associated > Plants > Roots > Nodule | place: USA... | reverse complement strand
TTAAACTGCAACAAATTCAATCAGTTGATTTAGTTTTTAATCGACTGATTTCACTTAAGTCAAGTGAAATCAACCGATTGATTTGAAAATCAACCTGTTGAATTTTGTAACAGTTTGACTATAAAAGCTATGTTTTTCGAAAGAGAGGTCGGTTGATCATTTTAGAGCGCGAATTTGTTCTGGAAACTTGTGGAAACTCTCTCCTTTGTGATCATACAGTATGCAGTAGTTGAAGATTGATCTTGGATCAATTCTTGAAGCTTTTGGCATGGTTTGAAGCTTGGAGAAAGGGGTTTGTGGTAGGCTGGGTTGTGCTACCATTGAGGTTTGATCTTTCTCAAGCTTTGTGTGTGTGCCTGGTGGTTTTCCAAGTCTACAAGAGGGTTCTTGCTGTGCTGGTGTGACTCTTGTGTGATTCAAGAGTCTTTTGTGTGGTTTTTGCATATTTTGAAAGTGTAAGGGTGAATACTTTGTAAATCTTTTGAAATAGTGCAAAGTCAAGCTCAGGTTGCCTTGACAAACTGGATGTAGCTCAGGTTTGAGTGAACCAGTATAAAAATCTCGTGGTCTCCCCTCTTCTCTAACATTTCTCTCTTGCATATTCATTTTAAAGTTTCAAGAACTTGTGTTTTAATCATCTTTTTCATGTTCTTGCATGCTTTCATGAAATCTGCAGTATTGAGCATGTTTGCATAATCAATTAGAACCTGTCTTTATCATTCTTGAGCATTGGTATTGGTTTAAAACTCGAATTTGCATTTCAGCATTTTTCCCAGTATTTCAGTCGACTGTTTTCCTGTTTCAATCGATTGATTATACTATAACAGAATCTGTTTAGTAAAATCAATCTATTAACTCTGTTTTTGATCAACTAAAATTATATTGTCCAACACCTTTTGCATCTTAACTTGGTGATCTAATTGATTCAATTAAAGGTGGTTTTTAGCTTGTAAAGATAGCCTAAATTTTTAACTAGCCAATTCAACCCCCCTTCTTGGCATTTCAACCATTTCAAAACTAACACTACCAACATTATATAATACTAAAACATTATATAATACTAAAACATTACATTTAACATATTGTTTTTCATATTTAACACACTAAAAACTTAATCTTCAAGTGGATCCTCATCAATCTTCATTAAACAAATATGATCGTAATGCATTTGGCTTTATCAATTCTTTGCTTCAAGTTTGCTTGTGCCAACATTCTCCCCTTGAATTTATGAAGCCAACATCCTCGAGTTTAATTGATGAGCTAAGATCTATAGAGAAACCTGAAAAAGTTTTTGCACACAAGATACCAACATACAAATACACACATCCAAGCAAAAGCACACAATCATACATACATATCACATATGCATATGCTCCACCTATCACTAATAATCTGATTTAACTTCAGATTTCAGATACAGTTTGTAGTATTACATGGTTCCAGCAAATTTATTTTAGGTTTTCCAATTTTAACTCAATTTTACTCATTTTTTCCCCATTTGGATTCATCAAATGTAAGGAAATGCATAGATCAATTTGGAAAGATGAAAATTTTCATTAAAGTAGTAACATAGTGGTGTATCAATGCATCTGATATGAATACAAACGTACCAAAATAAAAACATAAATGAAAAATACATCATGAAGCTAAGACTGATATAATTAATCGATTCAAATAGGAAAACAACCGATTAAAATACTGGAACAGACAGATAGACACACAAAATCACGAAAATGCAATGCATGATCTATGAGCCATCCCCTTCACTCATCCCTGGGGTTGTCTCTGTTGTAGACATTGGAGAGGAGGTCATGAACGTTGTACAATTGATCATCCAGGTCTTGGAACCTTGTTGTGCAGTATGCATGATGTGTATTTTGTGCCATGTTTAGATCTTGAAGTTGATTGAGAACCATCCTCTCAAATTCGGAATATGTAGGTCAAGTGTTCTCAAGAGATTGATAAATCTCAATGGCCATGGGTTGTGGATCATCTTCTCATTGGTTTGCTCCACTAGTTCCCGCTTCATGGTCATTAGCACCAACTTCAATGTTTGCACCTTGATCTCCTTCAACCAGCCATGTGTTACCTATCTTAGTGAATCCCATTTTATGCATATTGACTGTGGAAACATGGTTCAATAGGCCAGTAGACTCCTCAAGCTCTCCTTCCACATCAATACCAAAATGCTTAATGAACTTGGAGATGAGCACCACATATGGAAGCTTAAAATCTGTGAGCCTTTTAACCTTCATCATATGATCACAGATGATGTATGTCCAATCCACCATCACACCATTTTGGATGCAATACATCACTACAAGATCACCTTCATTCAACGTTGCATGATTGCTCCCCCTAGGCATGATAATCTTGGTCACCACCATGGTTAGTGACCTTTCCTCCGCACGAAGTCTTCCCACATGAAAATTTTGTGTTTGCTCACCTTGATTGCGCACACATTGGTTAAAGTATTGCACCTTGTTGAATTCATCCATTGCGGTTGTTTCACCTTTGTGAACTTACACACCTCTTTGCCTTAGGCCAGCCACATCCTTCCATCTTTGCCTAGTGATTTCCTTCTCCACACCTTTGACACTTGATTTGAGGATGTCATTGCTGAACTTGAACAAAATCTGGATACACCTTGCCCGAAAGTTCAAGGAATTCTTCAATTTTTGAGCTTTGAGATGTTGCTCAAGAGTGCCAAAAGTTTTAGCCCTCAGCCATGACATGCATAACACCTTAGGAAGAATGATTTTCTTCCTAGTGATCTTAATCAAGAAGGTTTGGATCCTATCTTCATGTTCTTCAAACCATGCTTCAAGCCTACCATGATTCAAGGCAATAGGTGATGATGGAATATGTAGGGTGGAGTTTTCATCATCTGAGGGGGATGTTCTTTGTCTTCTAGGCATGGTGAATTGTAGGTTTGGCTCTTGCTAACAGATAGGAATGCCAGTTCATGATGCTTATGCATTTATTTATAGAATCAACGTGTTGATTTTCAAAATAAATCAATTATTTTGTACAGATTTTATGGTTTCAATGCAGTACAGGAAATCACAATCAATTAAATGTGATGTAATCTGTATCAGAGTATTCATTGATGTGTTTTCCATGCGTTTTATGAACAATCCACTCACAAAAAATTCACATCTAATGCATGCACATTGAAAATCATGTAATTAAAGCACTTTATGGTCAATGCAATATGAAAAGTTGTTTTAGTTGATGTAATAGTTGTTACATACTGTTACTACAGTCCAAAAACAGTCAAGTGATGGATACTTTGACTGGGTCAATCAATTTCAAGCAAATCCACATCAACATAAGTGAAATTAACACATAAAAATACAAAGTCAATCGACTAAAACTATACTAGACCATTGATTTTTTGTGCAATGGCAATTTTAAGTGAAATCTATGTGTTGATTTTGTAGTTTTAGTTGACTAAAAATTTCAGATCACACGAAATTCACACCAAACCAATTTAGATGAAATATATGTGATGTTTTGTGAGAATTAGTAGATTGAAACAGTTCCACAACACAAATTATGCATATTTTGACAATTTAAGTGAAATTTTGTGTTGAATTTGCAAATTTAGCTGACTGAAATTGTAAGACACAAGAAATTTAATTAATTAAATAATTAATTAATGAATAAATGCAGGTAGTGAGAACCTTTATGACATTTAATGTTGGAAATTATATGTGGAATAGTACCAGGTTAAATAGTTGAGAGTACTTAATTATGTTGAGAGGACTTGGGTTCAATTCCTATGTATGCCATTTGTGTGTTAAATTAATTGTTTTATTCTTTTGAGAATATGTATGATCATGGTGCGTGATAATATAATCCTAGATGCGTAAGAATTACCACGAACCATGAATTAGTTGAATGGTTGTGATTTGACTAAGTAAGAGGGTGGTTGTCTGTTTGAACTTGGGCTAAAGTAAAATTGTAATATTTTATTTTTTCCCTGGTGACAAATTTGAGTACGTGAAGAGCTGGAAGTAGGTTCTACGAATCTGGACATAGAGAAAGAGGTTAATGGGACTTAATTAGAGTTTAAGGACAAAATTAAGTAGGGGATTTTAACTAATTTCGTTTTAATTTAATAAAATTAGTTTTAGGGTTGAAGAGTGAGGAGAATCAAGTGAATTTTCGTGTGGCTGCAACCAAGGGAGTTCAAAACCCTAAAGAGAGGAGTGAGGAGAGTGTTAAAGGGCTGGGAGAAGGTCTCAAGGTTGGAGGTTCAAAGGAAGGACGATTTGGAGCAAAGAGAAAGTTTAGAAACATTTTTGGAGCGAGGAATCCAAGTTAGGGAAGCTGACATTTCCTGTTTTAATGATATTATATGCAATTGCGTTATATATTGATGCATGAAAGCCTTCTCCTGAACCAAATTATTTTATTGTTTAACCTTTTCATGTTTGTTGTATGTGGTTTTAGAGATAGTATGTGTGCATGTGGTTTCCGTTGTATTAAGTTCTTTTTGTGACCCAATCACTGCTATGATTATTATGATTCATCCTTTGTCTTGACAAGATGTTTAGAGTTTTTCTTCTAAATACGGCACACTTAATATTATTCTTATTCTTATTATGATTATTATTATTATTATTTTCTTTTATTATTATTATTATATTTATTGTTTCGTTTTATTATTATTATTATCATTATTGTTGTTGTTATTGTTTTTATTATTATTATTATTATTATTATCATTATGATTATTATTATTATTACTATTTTATTACTCGTGCGATATTTTCAGACAATGGTTATGTGTTCTTTTTAGTTTGTATATTGTTTGGTTGTCCAAGATTGTGTGTTGGGTATAACACTTTGTTTTGATGGTTTTATGTGAATTTATTATGATTCTCCAGGATGTATGAAAGCAATGATATGGTTGTGTTTTATGTATGACAATGTGATATTTACTTGTCATAGATGCATGTTTTGCGTGAATTGAGTGTCTTGTGTAAATAGGTTCATTGGAACCTATTCTAGAGTGCCAAAAACAAAAAAGTTTTCAGTTACTGGTGTGGCATCTGGAAGAACAGTGTAAATCGCCAGAAAATAGGCCACAAAGTGAACTCTGGAGCAAAACCCGAGAATTGGCGCTTGACGACGTAAGTGGTCCTGCTAGGCGGTGTGTTGTAGAACTAGGCTTGGACCAAAATCTAGTGGGTTGGCTCCTGGCGGCGCCAAGTATCCTACCAAGGGATCTAGAACCAGTTTTCTCCAAGCGATATGAACGAGGCACCAAACGGTTCCAAGGGCTGAATTGGACTTCGAGGAGGATTCTACACAACTTTGGATGGAGGTTCTGATGTGATGCTTTGTTAGGGGCCTAGTTACGAGTGTAATTTGTATTGGGGTAACACGTGGCCACTCGACGTTATAGCCTGGTGGTTTTGAAAGTCTAGTGGAAGGTGTGAGATTGTGGTTCGTACAGATGGGTTCCAGAAGATTGGCCTCCTTGGTGTTATCTGATGAGTTTGGTAGTCTTTGGACAAATATGGATTGTGGTTCGTATTAGGAACTCCTCTTGGTTTGTGAATTGTGATTGTGACAAGATCATTCCTACATGTGGACTATAGGTGGTGGCCTGTAGTCGGAGGGGCGAGTAGATACTCGTGGCAGCATGGATCGATCAAAGTAATCATCAAAGGGTGTTGATGAAGTCTAGGGCGTGAGACTTGAGGGTTATTAGAAGTGTTTGAATTATTGAATAGTTATTTAATATATTGTGTAGTGCACTTTTATTCTATTAAGCTCGCCCTATTTGTTTTTGATTGGTGATGATCATGTAACTCGTTAGGGGAGCAGTTGATGTTGCAGAAGATGTTAGTCTGAAATTCTAAGTGAATAATTGTAGCTTTTAAAGTGTCTTTATAAAAGTTTAACGTTAAGTTCAGAGGAAAAAAAGAAGTATGCAGGCTGAGCCTACTATCTTTTCACCAACTATTTACGTTCTTGATAAAAGAATTGAAGTTTATTCTATCGCATTTCAACTTTTTTTTAATAGGATTCTTTGATTTATGGGTCTTCATAGCATTCTCATCAAAATAAGGGATTGACATTACTTTTAACCCAAAACCTTAAGACAATGGTTTTATGGGTCTTCATCCTTATATAATACTCTACTTTCTCATTTCTACCCAATATGGGACTTAGACTCACGCTTGGTTTCCCAACAATCTCTCCTCAAGGGTGAGTCCCCATCACATTAGTACACTCCTTAAGAGATTTTTCATCTACAAGGTAGAATTTCCTTACATTTCATGAATGATCATTATGTTGCTTCTTTTTGTTGTTCTTCCTTGTAAACCAACATTGATTTGTAAAGTCACCCTTTTTTTCTGACAATTCCAACAAGTGATATTATTTTGGACTTTTGTTACAACCTTTCTGGCTACTTTTTCCTCTAGTTTCAGTACTCAATGTTGAACTAGAAGATTCCACTAATCTTATATTGTTAGGAACATGACAATAAAAGGAGAGAAAAATAAGTGACACCAAAATTCAAATTGGTTCAGCATACAATCTGTATGCTTTCATATGTCCACGACTACACTAGGAAGTGTTTTTTATTTCAATGTGTATTTCAAGCTTTACAAAGGGTTGCTTATATAGCAAAATAGAGAACAACATCTCACAATAATAAAAAACGTGAGACAAAATCAAGCTCCATAATACTAACATTGTGCACTAACCACAACTATAGCTATCACTAGTTGGGATGTCAAATATTTCAGGTAAACAAATGAATTATTCGTACTTTTATTGTTTGAGAGTGAATGAAGCATATGTTGAGCTTGTGATTTATTTTTCGTAATACATTACCATTTATCTTGAAGGCATGATGTTGTACTTGTGTTAACCGTGATCAAACATTGTTGGACTGTGCAGAGTTGTATATTATCTGATTCTTCTTGGATTAGAGTCCAACATGGAAAAGGTGATTTGATGTATTAGAGTCCAACGGGATATGGGAAATGGGAGTATCGAGGAAAACTATCATGACTAAAGCTCTCTATAATCGAATTTATCATCCATTCATTGGTAAGACATTTATTCGAAATATTAGAGAAGATTTGGATCAAAAAATAGAAAAGGTATGTTGATTTGCTAGAAATTATTCTTTCTGATATCCTAAAATTCTTATTCAGGTTGAAATGCACTTGGATTGGAAGAACTATGATCGAAAACGAACTTTGTTGAAAAAAGTTGCTCATTGTGCTTGATGATGTTAATGGATTTGGCCAATTAGAAAACTTATGCGAGACTCATGAATGATTCGGCCAAGGAACTATGGTAATCATTACTGATAGTGAAAAATGGTAGAGATAATAGAATGTGGCAGTAGTAGTTGGAAGTAGTATGTTAGGTAGTTGTGCGTGGTTGTATTGGATGTTGTCTTAATTGTCTGGTCTTCATACGTAAAATGGTAGAATACATGGGTATTTATAGACCTATAGATTATTCTAGAAAGTGTTAGCCATAACTTGTGTGGAATGTTCTGCATTTTTGCCTATGTAGAACGTTCTTGATAATTTCCTCCTATCTTAGGCTTTTCTACTTTATACTAGAACTTTTATTGCATTTCATTATCTTAGGATTTTCTAGATTCTTCTAGAATTTGCATTACACTTTAATAATTACAACTAGAGATGTTTGAGTATTGAATCTACTAAAATTTGATTATGTTTATAAAATGGATGTTATGAACAAAAATGAGTCACCTTAGCTTTGTAGTTCAGTGCCTTTGAGAAGCAAAACAATGAAAATTCGTCGAAATTAATCAAAATTTGTCGTAAACATTCTTTTTTGACGGATTATCGATGAGTAATAATCTGTCGGTAAATGTGGCATAGGTAATATTTACCAACGGATTATGCCCATCCGTAATTACCGACTGCTTCATCCGTTAGTAATTCTCTCCATTTTTCTCTCGTCTCTAAAGGTATTGGTGGTTGTAAAACATTGTAGAGTTTCTTGCTAATTATGAGACTCTCAAAAAATTTGGAAAGCTTCTTGTGTCTTAGGGGACTTGTGCAACACACCATGAATAAGTCCTTAATTGTAACAATACAACTTTGGAAGAATTCAAAATGATCATTGCAAACCATAATTTGCTCGATGATCATTTTAATTCGACCTTGATCATTAATATATATATATATATATATATATATATATATATATATATATATATATCAAATTCATAAACTAACATATGGAAAGTTATAGAAACTTATTCTACTGATGTAAACCTTATTAAAAAATGTAATTAATAAATTTTATATCGTCTAGATAGTACATCAACTTCTCAAGAAAAGCATTTCATTCAACACATTCTAAAACAATCATTGATTCACTATAGCATTTACGGGTTATAGTAACGTTTTCTTAGTGACATTTATTAGAAATGTTACTATATATATATTATAGCTGCATTTTCTTAAAATTGTTACTATAGAGAATATTAACAAAATGAAATGTAACATTTTTAAAAATGTCACTATAGATTATTAATTTTTTTATACTTTTAGTAACATTTTTTATATTATAATTATTAAAAATGTTAATATACATAATTTTATAGATTGTAGTAATTTTTTTAAATAAATATTATTGTAAATTATTTAACATTTTTTAAAAGAATATATTGTTTTGTTCTTGCCCTTGATTTATGAATTTATTTAACACTAAAAAAATCATATTTAATAGAAGTTATTTATCAGTAATTGGTTTAAGGGAGGTTTTTTTAACTTTGGTTAAATTTCAAAAGTTTAGTTGTAAACTTCAGAAAATGTCTTTAGTTTTATTTTAGACCTCAATAAATAAATACAAACAAATAATTTTTATTTTATTTTTTTCCTCTACTTTTTTTTTCTTTTCCCTCTTTCTCTTCGTTCTTTGTTCTAAACCCTACGCTCCACATCAACATTCTAGCACCGCGCCTCACTGCCGCACCGCTGCACTGGAGTTCGGATTAGAAGGAAGTTAGATTTTTGCATAGCTTCCATAAAAAGGTTAGTTTCTTCTCCATTTCATACATTAGAAGGTTAGGTTTGTCTCTCAAAGAGGATTCATCTTCATCTCCATTTCCACCAAACTTTCTTTTCGGAACTGCATCTTCTTCGTTTCAGGTTCTTTCTCTATGAAACACTGTGATTGGTTATTCTTCTTATTTTCTCCAGTGATTTTGCCAAACAATGAACGATTTCGCAGATTGAAGAAACTTACTTAGTTGATGGAAAGGGGCTAGATAACTGGGATGTTTTCTCTCACAAGCTAGGCTCACATTTCTTACTCATTATTTTCTAAAACATTTATTGTTTATATTGGGGAAAAAAATCCAATGGTATATATGGTTGTACATTTCAGGAATTGTCACTGATGGAAGTAATGGTGACATTGTTGATGACCATTACCATCGTTATAAGGTATCATCTTCTATTCTGTCTCATTATTCCATTCCCTAGCTTTCTCTAGGAAAACTTATGGTTATGGTTATGCTATGAATGTTTTGTTAATCCTTCATCCCTCATGGTATTATTCGTTTTCTGCAGTATTTTTCTGCAGTATTGATATTGAAGATGATGTTGGTTCTCAAATTGTCCTTCACATTGAGTCACTTAGTCAAGCTCTACATGCTTTCATAAATGGAAAGCTTGCACGTAAAATGAAATTAAAAACAACGACATCTGATGACAATGTTTTTATTTCACTACATCGTAAAATATTCCTTGATCTATCCAATAATACTTATATGTGACATTATGGACAACTTTTTTAGTGAGTGGATGTGGCAATAGTAACAAAGCTAAGGTTGCAGTAGACATCCCCATCAAACTAGTTGCTGGGAAGAACATAATTGATCTCCTGAGTTTAACAGTGGGACTTCAGGTTTGGCTTTACTTCTTATGTTGTATATAAGAATAGAAGGCTGAGGAAATATTGGTTTATATATGCATTGGCTTGTTAATCCTTCCTCACATCATTTCACTTTACCATCAGAACTATGGAGCATTTTTTGACACATGGGGTGCGGGGATTACTGGTCTAGTGATATTGAAAGGTTTGAAGAATGGAAGCACAGTTGATCTCTCCTCCCAACAGTAGACATATTAGGTTAGTCTCAGCTTAACTAAAGCCACTTATTTTCTTTCCCATTTTGAGTTTTGTTCAATTAACTGAACAGATACAGTAGAACTAGTAAATTGAACTTCAGTTTTCCTTTCTTTAATGAAGTCATGCATAGACCAAATACACCATCTATATTTTTGTAAATTCAGGTTGGCCTTAAATATGAAGATTTAGGTCCATCAAGTGGAAGTTCTGGATAGTGGAATTCACAATCTGATTTGCCTATAAATCAACCCTTGACTTGGTACAAGGTAATCCTTATATGAATATAGCATCCATTGAGTTTTTCGAGTTTTCCTAAATTATGCTCTCACTGCTATAACTGCATAAGCTGATAGAGTATCATTGCACTTATTTGATTTCCTTAGTTTATGGACTGTCCAATGCCCTGTTTACTCAACCATGTTTGCATCTGATATCTTCACAATCACATACTTTAAAGAAAATTAAGGGAATGGTATAAGACAAATGAATGTTTTGCTATTAATGTTTTGTTAATCCTTCATCCCTCATGATGTTTGTATTATCCATTTTCTTTTGGATATGTAAACATTATTACATCCTTCGTTTTTTTTCTTCTCTTTATTAACCGTTTGATAGATACATTACAAAAGTTAAATTTTTCTCTTTATTCACCTATTACTTCTGTTTTGTTCAATTGTTGTATCTTTTACTATATTATCTTTAGCTTCTACAAATTTGTTAAACCACGAGCTTTACCTAAACGATGTTTGTATATAACCTTCTCAGTTTTATTTTCGTATCATTTTCATTTAGGTAATTGATGGATTCAAGCCATACAGGGCGATCTAAGAATATATAAACATGGAAAAAAAGTGGATGGTAGCACCTAGATCATCTACTAGGTATTTGGATGGATTGGATTTTTTTCTAAATTTCGCATTTGAGAATAGTGCTCAAGGAGATCAAATTCTATGTCCTTGCAAGGAGTGTAACAATTGTAGTTAGGGTAGTCGAAAGGAAGTGCATGAGCATTTAATGTGTGTCGGATTTGATAGAAACTATACAAAGTGGGTTTTTCATGGAGAATCTGGCTCTTCAAATAAGATGTACAGTGATGAACGAGAGAAATTTAGTATGCATAATGATTTGGATAGTTTGTTAGAGGAAACGTTCATGATGCCCCCAAATTTAGGAGAAAATGATTTTGATGACACTATAGATGAAGATAATGGTGAGTTTGACACTGAAACAACTAGGTTTTCCAAGTTAATACGTGATGCTCACCAAGAAGTATATCCTGGAAGTAAAAATTTCTCCAAGTTATCAATCATTGTTCGATTGCTACATATTAAGAATCTCCATGGATGGAGCAATGTGTCATTTGATATGTTGCTAAAAGTTTTAGAAGAGTTACTTCCTGAAAACTCTTGTTTGCCATCATCGTATCAAGATTGCAAGTTGATCATTAAGGACTTAGGTTTTAGTTATGAAAAAATTGATTCTTGTCCTAATGATTGTGTCTTATTTCGAAAGGAGTATGAGAATGAAGTTAGATGTCCTAAATGTCATGCTTCTAGATATAAAGAAATGAAACATCAAAGATTTAGAAGAAAAGTTTCTTCTAAGGTAGCTTCACTTCCAATTCCAGCCAAAGTTTTGAGGTACTTTCCTTTAAAACAAAGGATCAAAAGGCTATTCATGTCATCAAAAACTGCTAAATCAATGAAATGGCATGATGAAGGCCGCACCAAAGATGGAAAGCTAAGACATCCAGCTGATTCACTTGCTTGGAAAACCTTTGATTCTCTCCATCCTAACTTTGCATCAGATCCTCGAAATGTGAGGCTTGGGTTAGCAAGTGATGGATTTACTCCATTTAAGATGATGGCCAAAGGACATAGTATTTGGCCTGTAGTTCTGATGACATATAATTTAGCTCCATGGGATTGTATGAAACAACCTTACTTGATGTTGTCACTGCTAATTCCTGGTCCTTCTTCCCCTAAAAGTAGTATTGATGTTTATTTGGAACCTCTTATTGACGAGTTGAAGGAGTTGTGGGAGAAAGGGTTTGAAACTTATGATGCTTCTAATAAAGAATTTTTCCAGGCACATGTTGCATTACTTTGGACTATTAATGACTTGCCTGCTTATTCTATGTTATCAGGTTGGACTATAAGTGGAAAATTGGCATGTCCTGTATGTAACTACCACACATGCTCAAGGTACTTAAACAATAGTAAAAAGATGTGTTATATGTGTCATCAAAGGTGGTTAGACTTAAAACATAGGTGGCGAAAGGATAAAAAATGTTTTGATGGTATCCAAGAATTGAGAGGAGCACCTACTCCGTTAGCAGGGTCTAACATATTGGATATATTAGGTGATAGAAAAAATTCATTTGGCAATGCTAAAAAAACAGAAAAGAAAGAAGGGTGATCCTTGGTCAAAATTGAGTATATTCTTTAACTTGCCATATTGGAAGACTAATTTGCTTCGTCACAATCTTGATGTGATGCATATTGAAAAGAATATATGTGAAAATGTAATAAGAACAATACTAAATATAGAAAGGAAACCAAAGGAGCATCTCAAAGCCCGACTTGACTTGGTTGAGATGGGTATAAGGAAAGACCTTCATCCTATAAATATAGGACCAAACAAGGTAGTCCTTCCACATGCAAGATTTTCACTTTCATTAAAAGAAAAAGGCATCTTTTGTCGTGTTTTAAAAGAAGTGAAAGTTCTAGAAAGTTATGGTTCCAATGTTTCTAGATGTGTTAATCTTGAACAACACAATATTCTTGGACTAAAAAGTCATGATTTTCATATATTGATGTAAGACTTGCTAAAAGTAGCTATTCGAAAAGTGTTGCCAAAGGAAGTTGCGAGAGTTCTAATGAAGTTAAGTTCTTTCTTCAAAATGTTATGTTCTAAAGTCATCATAGTTGAAGATTTTGAATCATTGGATGTAGAAATTGCATTAATTCTATGTGAATTAGAGAGGATTTTTCCTCCATCTTTTTTTGTCATAATGGTTCATCTATCCATACATCTAGCATATGAGGCTAGAATTGCCGGGCCTGTACATTACCGATGGATGTATCCAATTGAAAGGTAATTCTTTTTCTAAGGAAATCTTTTTTGGTAAATTTATTTCCTCCACTTGTATTCCTAATCATAGTTTTATATTCTTGTAGATTTCTTCATAGGTTAAAATCTTATGTGCGTAATAGAAATTATCCAGAAGGTTCAATTGCAGAGGGATATTTAGCGGATAATTGTTTGACATTTTGCTTAAGATATTTGAAAGATGATGTGCAAACAAAGTTCAACAAGCTGCCAAGGAATTTAGATGGTCCAATAGGTAATGGAGTGATGACTACTTTGCAACCTCTTGAGTGGGAGCCAGCTCATCGTTGTGTCTTGTTTAATTGTGAGCTCACCAAGTCATTTGTCAAGTAAGAAAATATTCATATTTTTGTCTTTTGTGTGAGATTTCAAAATTTTGTGAACTTATTCAATTTTTTTTTGTAGAGAACATGAGGAATTCCTCTCTAGTAATGTTTATGAAAATTCAACAAGAACTTGGAATATGGCAAAAGATCAATCTCTTACATTTCACAAGTGGTTTGAATTAGACATGTCAAAGTGAGCCAACCCGGCTCACACGGGTTGGCTCACCACGAGCCGGGTTCAAAATGAGTGAACCCAACCCGGCTCACTTTCTGGTGAGCCAGAAATTTTGTAACCCGGCTCAACCCACCACGGGTTGGTGGGTTAAGTGGGTTGGCTCACCAACCCACCTAAAAAAATTATTTATTTATTTTTTTTATTATTCAAATATTTAAATAAATTTTTAAGTAACCCATGAGATGACAATCATAGTAAAATCAAGAACCAATGTTTTGATCATGCTCACCACCAATATATGAAGAATTATTTCCAAGAAAGTATCCATTAGTCTAAGAAAGCATG
>Ga0209589_1009923_pt1 | contig 14111 bp, 6 predicted proteins | sample CowpeawhiteBW_FD_187525 | JGI IMG/M metagenome (GOLD analysis project Ga0209589, IMG submission 187525) | Root nodule microbial communities of legume samples collected from California USA - Cow pea white BW (SPAdes) (version 2) | ecosystem: Host-associated > Plants > Roots > Nodule | place: USA... | reverse complement strand
ATTTGTCAATTTGATGAGTTTATATCTATTTATGTATAATTTCATTAAATATAGATTAAAAAAATAGAATAAATGTAAATAATTGTGATTGAAAAAATATATATGAATACATAAATGATAAATGAGAAAAAAAATATAATAATAATAATTTAAAAATCTATGGTACTTTACGGAGGTTTTGAAACCTATAGTATTTTATGGAGGTTTTGAAGCTCAGGGTATTTTAGGGAGTTTTGAAACCCATGGTATTTTATGGGAGTTCTGAAACTTATGTTATTTTATGGAGGTTCTAAAACCCATAGTATTTTATGGAGGTTTCAAAATCTACAATATTTTACGGAGGTTTCAAAATTCATGATAATTAACCGGGGTTTTTAAACCCACAAAACTTAACTGAGGTTTTAAAACCTATGTTAAATACAAGAGGATAAAAAACCTCCGTTATTGATTGGTGCTTCCTATGGTTCGTAAAAACCCTAGCTAACACATTCTCCAGGGATGGTTTAGCGGGTGAAATCGAAACCCCGGGTAAAGAACTTAGTAGAGGTTTTAACCCTGAGTAATGTAAAAATAAACCTCCGTTAAAAATATTTTTTCTTGTAGTGGTTGTCAGGTTTTGCTGGAATCAAGGTAGCTTTTGGGAGTGGATGATTTATAATGATCGGGCTTCTTGTCAGTGATAGCTTTCTAGGCTATATGGCCCAAAATGCTTCCAAAATGGGTGTTGAGGAGGACATCTTCGTCAGACTGAGGAAACAGATGGTTGATGCCACTCAAAAGAGGGGCAGACTAGTGTACCAAATCTGACTCATCTCGTTGTGGATACCCATTGTCTTAAAAGTGTCGCGAAGAGAATTTCCCCATCTAAGTAGAAGGCGAAGGGCAAAGACAAGAAGACTCGAGTTTCTTGCTAAGGGTGGCACGTCATACTCTTGCTTTGTTGCCTCAGAGATCGAGAATCTTGAGGCCTAGATGTCTGCATGAGGAAAGGTGTAGACATTAATCTGAGTGAGCATGAGTTGGAGCTTGTGGAGGCGACAAAGTTGGGTACTTCTATAAAGGCTTTGTTGGAGTTTCAAGCACAATCAATGGTTATGGGTTGGAGGGTAGCTAATTTGTTACAGAGAGAGTTGACTGATGAGGCTAAGAAGAAGGTTGCAAAAGAGTTTGTTGTCTTCAAGAAAAATGTGGATGACGACTAAGCTGCGTGGACTATTATTTTTAATTAAATGTATAAATTTAATATTAACTCTTTTATATTTAATTTTTTTTCCTAAAACTAAATAAAAATATATAAAATATTAAATTATTTTTAACTAATTAGTTTTTCTAAAAATATTGTGAAAACATTTTATTTGATCTTGTAAGAATTGATCTTATTGTTACATATTTTTATTAATGAAAAACCAGAGTTACGTAATTATATGTAAAACTATTTGTAAGAATTGATATTTTTAATTTTTTTATATTTTTTGGTATATTAATGAAGTTTTATATTTTATATAATTCATGTTAATATATCTACAATATAAGATAAGATAGTAGGAGAGACTTGTAACTCAAACCACTATTGTGTGTAAACTATAATATTGTAGAAAAGTAAATATTTAATTTAAATTTTAGATACATGAATTACTTTTAAATTATTAAGTATTGTATATAAGATGAATATGTAGTCATACATATATTTTAAATAATTTATTTTCTAAGTTTGTTATATTTATATGGTTTCTAGATACTAAGCAATATATTTAGATAAAATATTTTAAAATTTATTTATTAAAATAACAATATACGAGGTTTTAAATTTCATTTATTAGAATTATTCTTAAATAATAAGATACAAAATATAAGATGAAACGTCCAATCACATATTTTTATAATTATTTTTAAGATCATTGTATTTAAATAATTTTAAAAATATTAAATAATAAATATATAATGATGTGTGTAATCATACTATATTTAAACAACTTATTAATATATAAAGGTAGTGTAAATCACATAAATTATAATTACACTTAAAGTGTCGGTCAAAAAACTATTTAGAAGGTATTATTAGAGCATATGATTAAATATATTAATCGATTGACATATATGATTTCAACTTGTTAAAATACTAGAACCTTCATTAGAAAATGTTTTCACATTTTGTTTACCTATTGAAACGTGAATGGATAGATTGAAATCACTAAAAGAGCTATTTCAAATGATTTCAAACGATTAAAATGCAACTAATAATTAACTAGTAAAAATGACTGTATGAGACAAATCACATTTTGATTAATTAGTAAAAACCTTTTTCAACTGCTTGATTATACTATAATTTTTTTATTCTCAGATATTTTGATTTAAATATATATAAACTCCTGAGACAGATAGTTTTTTCAATTAATAATATTTGATACTCTAAAATGTTCTATAAGAATATTTTAATTGATTGATTCTATACTTTCACTTTGTTTAATTTAAGGATTGATTTATGGTCAATATTTTAGTCTTTTAAAATTAGTTTTTAATAAATTGAAAAGTTTTTAGCTTCTAGGATATATACTATGAACATTTTAATAAATTAAAATAATTATCAATCAATTGATTTCACTAAATAAGTAAAATTAACTTATTGGTTGTTACTTTAATTCAGTTGAATGTATTAGAGAATATATTTATATAATATTCTTTCAGCTCACATGGAAAGATAACTTTTCAAAAATTCATTTTAAAAACATATGCGAGCTGAAATGAGAGTTGTATTACGTAAATAAAAAAGAATCAAACAGTTCTTGAGAAGATTTTGGACAAATTAACGTAGATTTGCTTTTGGCAAAGGATTTGTATTGGTCTAGGGAATCAATTTTCAAGTTGTGTTGTAATACCCCAAGTGAATATTACTAGATAAAGTAACTATCATATAATTTTCTAAGAATTAAAATAATATATAAAGTTCCAAAGCACGCAAAATTTAAAACTTATATCGATAAAGTTCAAATATACTAAATCCTCCTTGTTACAAATCCATAATAAAGAAAAACATCATAAGACTTATTACAAAATGTTTGGAAATAAAACATAAAGTAATCTTCCACAATCTACCCCCACTCTGTCTCTAGGCATCAATGTCCTCACCTGGATTCACATCTACTCTTGCATGACAAGTCACACGATCATCGTCAAATACAAACAAAAAGAGTGAGTTGAGAAAGGAAAATAACACAATAAATAAATAATAAGAATTAACCCTCACCCAATCTATCTTAGCCAATTTTAGTTCATCGACTCCTTTATAACGTTTCATCCCAATCTCATAACCTATATGAGAAAGATCCATTCACAACCTTAGTCCTTAGGAATTATCATGCTTCCACAAACCTACCCGCTCGTGGTCCAACTCTACGGACCTCCTCGCCCGTAGTCCAACTCTACGAATCTGCCCACTCGTAGTCCAACATGTGTGAACACCTACTATGAACCTTCCCGCTCATAATAGCCTCAAGTGTGAGTACGGAACATACGAACCTCCTTCGCCAAGCGCCCCACTAGTAAATCAGTTTTCTATTGGTTTAGGCACAACAACATGTTTCCTAGCACACCCAAGCATATCAATCATACAACCAGAATACCAAAATCATATTATTACAATTCACATGCCACATAATCCATCGTCACAATTCCTTATGACCAATGAAACATAAGCACTCAAGCATTCCAACTTAAAAATAATGAATCACTTGAAAATAGTTAAGCATATATAGAAATAAGTGATCTTAAGTCCAACAGTACCATCAGGCTTACAATCTCACCATCACAAAATCAATACTACTCTTGCATCCATATACATCATACCTCATTTCACAATTCATAAAACCCTATAACAACCAACACATACATAAATATCTTAACAATTATTTTATTTATTTAGTACCTCATATATATAAGTGAAATGCCTTCAATTTGTCACTTCTAGACTATTAAGACATAAAATCAGTTTATTAGTATCAACAATGCTCATTCTACTCTTTTCCAACCTATGACTCAAACAAATACAAGTTCCATATTAAATATATAACTTTAACTCATGCATCAATACCACTAATTGAATGCCTATACATCATACAACCAGGTAAATACTCGAATCAGAACCATATTCAATAACCCCTAATTTCATTTTCCCACTAAGCCAACCTAAATTAGAGTGTTGGCCACCCTTCATCGCCTGACGGCTCATAGCCACCACTAGGCGGTGCATCAAGATTCTGGAATTTCTAGTTTCCCTGCACCTGCTGAATATTGTAATATGCCCAACCCTTAATTAAGGTTCCGGTTTCAATTCAATCACAAAAATCACACATCTAGCATGCATTCAAATTTCCATCCATTCAACCCAATCTTACAACAATCAATTTCCAACTTCTGCACATTATAATTCACAATCAAACCCAAACCTATATTGATCCCTTATTTGCACACAAACCCCAATTCATCAATTTACCATCAAAAGCATATATTATCATCTGATTATACCAAGAAACATATTATCAAGTTCACATAAGTGCAAAACACCCAACACATCACGAAAACACCAAAAACATATAAAACTATGTTATTTAATGCATATCGCCTAGTGGTTCTTCACTGCCACCAGACGGATCATCATAGAACCCAGAAAACCATGAAGTAATGGTTGTGTCACTTGTCGGGCTTTCTTAGCTACCAGGCGGTTTTTGGGTAGAAAAACCTATATTTTACGAAAAATAGTGTCAATTGAATGGGAATCAAACACTTAGACCATGAAAATCATGCAAAACAGTTCGATCAACATTAAAACAAGTACGGATAGCTCCCCTTACTTGGTTTCCTTGCTCCAACGCAATTCCTAATGGATTCTTCCTTGTTCCCAAAGGCTCCACGCCTTGCCTCCACTCCAACTCCCTCTCAACACTCAACTTTTCTCTCTGGATCACGGTTTTTCTTAGTTCTCCCTTACTCTCCTTGTTGCCACACTTAAGGACTCTCTATTTTCTCACCCCCTCTCATAATTTCCAGCCCAAAAATAAATAAAAAGTTAATAAAACGAAATTAATTAAAATTATTGGTTAGTGGCCATTACTGTGTAGTTACTGCACATCAGCTGCTTCCAAGCTACCCTTCTAGTTTCTCAAGGGATCTCTAGAGTTTCTAGGTTTTGCCCCCCAGTTTTTAGGTTTTGCCTCCCTTTAGCAAAAATGTTAGAACATGAAAAAGAATAACTAAGGTTTGAACTCACATCCTTCCACCCACCAAGCATATGCATAACCATCAAGCTACCATGTAATTCATGGTAATTTACGCATACATACCATGTTAAGTCATACTTCCGCATTCACAATATATTTGTAAAATAAAACATAATTAAAATATCAAACTAAGGCACACACAAGATTCAAACCCAAATCCTCTCAACATGACCAAGTACTCCTAACCTCTTGAGCTAGTATTATTCATTGTCTAGGATTTGTCAAGAAATTCTCTTAGGATATTCCTAACCCACCATTACTTGTACTTTATTAATTATTCTTTATATAAATTTTTTGGGTCTTAAATTGTTGTTCTTTAGCTTTATCTTATTAAGTTCTTAGTTTTTTACGATAAAATTCCATAGGTATGCAATAGGGTTTTGCATGTTCTTATAAAGTTGAAAAAGTGTTGTGAAATTGTGTCGTGTATATATTGTAACTTTGTACTATCTTGATGTTTAGTGGAACAGTTTTCTCAGGTTGTAAAGTAGACCAGATGTAGCTCTTAAAGGGTGAACCAGTATAAATCTTGCTTGTGTTCTTGCCTGTCTTTCTTTAATTTTTATTCTATTTTGAAGCTTTTAGAACTTATCATAATTGATCTTAGCTTTTACATCAAAAGACTTTCTATGTGACTAAAATTGTATGTAACTTTTAACAATTTAACCAAATAATGATCTATTCGTAAGATTGTTCATTAAGATTGTTATTTTGTCATATTATCAATAAACTAAAATCAAATTTCAACTAACTAAATAAAGTGATATGTTTGCACTTTATATCATTTGCTTGGTCAAAATGGAAACTGTGAAGATTAATTTTGAAAAATCATTTTGTGAAAATAAAATTTGGCAGTGATTTCAATTTACCCCATCCCCCTATCCCTCCCCCATCTTTTGAAGTCAGTCAAACATTTTCTACATAAAGTTGCTAAGATTATATAAAAAGTTAAATACTATAGATGAAGGACCATTATCGCCACTGGTTGTCAACGTTTCCATAATCAAATTAGATAGTGTATGTTTAATGCACGAATAGATAGTCCAATTAAGGAGTAAATGTCTAATGCAGGAGTAGGTCATCCAATGTGAAGTCCAAAAACATATATTATGTAAGATGTCATTAAAAATTAAGTATAATTAGGGTTAGTCAACCCAAATTCATTTCCCAATGAATTCAATCGTAATCTTAGTAAAGTAGATCTTAAGGGGCATATGAAAAATCTAGAAATCAGAATGAACAGTAAAGTAAAAGGAAAATTTTTGTTCTTATAGACATGCTAAAAGAAAATTCATGATTTTGGCATCATAAGGCTACATATATTAATATGAATCATTTAGGCAAACTTATCTCTAACGAATTAGTATTTGGTCTACCAAAATTCAAATTTGTCAAGAATGTCAAAGAGGAAAACAAACCAAGGTCTCTTTTAGTTAGAAAAATGTTGTTTTAGCCTCTAAACCATTGGAACTTTTGCACATGGATATTTTTTCCTTCAAGGACTATAAGTCTAGGTGGAAACTATTATGCTTTAGTGATAGTATTTGATTTTTATTGATATACCTAGGCATTGCTCATTGTGTCTAAAAGATATGCATTCAAAGCTTTTAAGAGAGTTGTCAAGCTTTTACAAAAATGAAAATGGTTGCAACATGTTAAAGTAAATTCCAACAACCTTGGTTTTTTTAAATGATTTTCATAACAAAGTATAAAGCATGAATATGCTTTATCTGCAAGACAAGTGTTTTATGTCCAAAGAAGATCATGCAAGATGTTAGTGCTTCGTTTGACAAATGATAACATCTTATAATTTTGCCTTGCCTAATCAAGATTTTGCTTATCAAAAAATAAACATGCAGACTATGAAAACATGTAAAACTCAAGAAGAGATGGTTGAATTGTGTTTTAAAAACTTTTTGCAGTTTTTTGCAAGTATCATTTGAATAATTAGACGATGAGTTTATACTTGTAAGACAAAATGACAAATATTTTCAAAATTGAAGTTTGAAAGTTCACCTTCTTAAGTTAGACCAATAGCTATAACATATAATATACCAAGGTTAGAAAAGGAAGAAATTACTCAAGATATGTTTATACCAGTTCATCTTATAGCACAAGTTACATTCAATTCTTAATCAATTGATTAAGTTCCTCTATGCAACTATTGTTACAAGATATAAACAAGTACTCTTTTGGCTCATAACACTCCTGGATAACCCATATAAGTCTTGTTTAATAACAAGTTGCAAACACAAGTACTCTTTAACAACAAGCTCTTGGCTAAGATAAAGAAATTGTTTGGGTTGTATTTTGATGTGAATTGCATCATGGCCCAAATGGAGGACGAATAACGTGTCACTTTGTTGTAGTTTGTAAGTAATTAGCTTGTTTAAATGAATGACCCAATCCTTTTTTGTAAAATTGATTTACCAAATTATGTTTTGGGTTAATCAATTAATGAGCTTTAGTTTGGTTTTATTTCAAGTTGTAATAAAGGCTTAATTGACAACTTAGTCTTCAACCTTTGGTAAACCAAGAGGATGCAAAACTGAATGCTTTTGGGTGACTTTTGGGTTACCACAATTTCAGTTATAATCAATCATTAAGTAGTAAGATCAATATTAGCTTAAGTGGGAAGTAATTGTAATTAATGGGTGTTTTGTAATTGATGGCTTAAGCTTCTATATAAGTTGAATCATTTTTTATCAATGAAGACAAGTTGGGTTTTATTTAGAAATATTAGAGTTTATCTTTTTTATCTTAGTGAGAGTGATTCTCCTACGTTCTTGAGTGATTTAAGAACCCCTGAGTTTTATCAAAAGTCATCCATCCCTTTGTGTGTTTAAACTCTTAGGCTTATCTTCCATCCTTGGAAATGTGACATCTCTCAATTTCCACATCATCTTCTTATTTATTTCCATTTCTCGTTTTACAAAATTTTCCAAATTTCTTGCTTATTGGCATTCCAACCTAGATAGTTCCGTAAAATGAATCCACCTTTATGGATTCACATCATATTCAAAAGATCACAAGGTTTGTTCAGTATAAAAGGGTTGTGTCTTGCGAAGTTTACAAGGTTAAGCACTATCTTAGTTCGCTAATGAACACAACAATATTCTTTCTCACAACTACAAGGCTTGTAAAGTTAACATCTTATGCATGTTCTAGTTTGAAGACTTTCATTGTTGTTCATTAGTCCAACCTTCCTTATTAATATACTAGGAGTGGCTTGTCCCATTGAAGCATTCTTTTCCCAAGCCCTTTTTGGCTCAACTAATTATTCTTTTGACAAGCCACTCTTGGCTTATACAAATGTAGAGGTTTGAGTGATCAATAAGTCACAATTTAGAGAGGCATTTAATATGCTCCATGTAGCATTAATTTTTCATTTCTTCTTCATGCAACTTCTTTTATAGGTGACAATACTTATCTCCCGGGCTACATGGCCTTATACTTCTTTGAGTGATAAAAGGACATATCGTACTGGGCAGATAACTTGGCCAGGGTTTACATGCTTTTGTCAGATAAAGTTGATGAACATTTCAACTTTAGCTTAAATCCTAAGAGATATTTGAATGTGTGTTTGAATTTGGGCAAATCTGATAATGTAGTTTTTTACCATTATCTTGGCTATCTTTTGCTAACAAAATCAACTCCTCTTGAGCTTTTTACCCACTTAATCCTCACTTTTACTTTCTGTTTGTGAATAAATACAATATGGGTTACATAGATCTAATTATACTACTAATCCCCATTTTTGTGACCAATTTAATGATAGAAAACTTTTGTCTCAAGCCAAAGAAGTTGTCAACCAGAGAAGAAAGAAAAAAAAAAGCCAAAATTGAAGATATGAACATAGTAGTTCAAGGTTGAGCGGCAGAATTCAAGGTTAAGCCACATTCCTCTCGCATTTTCCAGAGTTGAACGCCATAATTCAAGGCTGAGCGCTATTCTTCTCGCATTTTTGGGCGTTGAGCACCAGAAGCCAATGCTGAGCGTTGATTGGCACACATTTTTTGGACACTGAGCGGTGCAGGGATGACGCTAAGCGGCACATGTGTTGATGTGGCAAAAATTAAACCTATTTCTTCTAGATTCTCGAGGGGCAATCGTCTTTGGCAGTTTGGGATGCGATTTTTCACTCTTTGAGAGCTTGGAGGTGTGCTAGAGCTTGTGGGAATGATCCCTTCCTCCTCCTTCTATCTTTGTCGCAACCGAAATCGCTACGGGACGACGAAGCAAAAAAAAAATTGTAAAAACAGAGTTTGGAGTCGCCACCATAGTTATTATAGGAAACTATGGAAAACCATAAAAAAAAACAAGCTCTGCGAAAAACCAAATTTTGGGTTCGGGAGTCGGTTACGTGTAGGGAAGGTATTAGCACCCCACAACGTTCGTCCTAAGACGGTACCTTTAATTAAATGTGCAAAAGTTATGTGATTTCTTTAAAATATTTAATTTTCCCCAAAAATATTAATAAGAGAATGTACAAAAAACAACAAAACTATTTTTTTTGATTTTTTTGGGCCCGACGAGGATTAATCCTCGCTCCTACGTATCTCCATGTGAATGAAGAATCAGGGTTACGTAGTTCTTTTTGAAAAAAGCTATTTGGAAAAATATTTGAAAAATGATTTAATTTTTTTTAATAATTTTGAAAACTTTTCATTCAAATTTTTCGTATTATTTTATTATTGGTGTCATGCGACGCGAACGGCCGGACCGACAATAAAAATATTTTTTTTTATCTTTTTAATCTTTTATAATTTTTCATATATTTTTTTAAAGTTACTTAAAAATGGATGTGGAAGTCACTGCGACGAGAGCAACCAAATAGATATTATAAAGTAAACAAAGAAAACTATTTTTTTATTCTTAGATTGGTATATATTATATATTTTTTAGAAAAAAGAAAAAGAACGAAAGTCTAAAATGGGGATCATGCAACGTGAGCAGTCGAGCATACACCAAAGAAATAGGAATTTTTTTCTATGATTTAAACAAAATAATGAAAATTAAAAAGAAAATTAAATCAAAAGAAAAAGAAACTAACAATGACGTACCTTTTGCTTTTTCTTTTTTCTGGCCTCCTTTTATAATATTTTTGTATTTTTTTCAAGAGAGATAAGAATGAGATGTGTTTGTGTGAGTGGCAATGATAGAGAAAGAGGGAGTGTAGAGAATCTTCTTATCTCTTTTTTTTACCTCCTTTAATATGTTTTATTTTTTTAAGAGAGATGAGAGGGGAGATGTGTATGTGGGAGTGATGATGGGAAAGAATTAGAGAAGTGTAAAGAATCCTCTTTTTTATTTCAGTCCCCCTTACCATATGACAGAGTGTGTATTTATACTCACATCTTGCAATCTCAGCCTTAATTGTAACGAACAATATAAGGAAGGAATTGGTCATGATAATAGCAAATTATGAGTATCAAATCGTAGCAAATCAGGCCACAAAATCAATCATCATCAATAACAAATCAGAGCAAGCACAAAATGAATCCCAATTAATAATATTGATTCTTACCATTTGAAGAGATATTGCTTCTAATTATTATTATTATATTATAATTAATTTTTCTATCAGGAACAAAGGTAGAAAATATTTGAGTTATTGGGCTCATGAAAATTAATAACAAATTAGGCTTTTCCTCCTTTTTTTTCTTCTTTTTTTTTCTCTTTTTTTTTCTCTTTTTTTTTTCCTAAAGTTGATGTTTGAAAATCTTTTTGAAAAAAGTTTTGTTTCACACTTTTTTTTATTTTCCATTAACTAAAAAACCCTTTTTTTATTTTTTTATTTTATTTTTTTCGAAAATAAATTTATTCACGCGGACGAAATTGGGTGTTGACAGCTGCCCCTCTTTACTTAGATTTTATTAGATAATTTGAAAATTTGACTTTTTCATATTATCGTAATAAAAGATAAGTAAAGATAAAAACACTAATTTTATTCGGGTTTCAAAAGAAGACAAATTTGAAGACAAATTTGACCCTACCAAGTAGAGGGTCTCGGTTTGACACACTAATTCTTTTTGTTTTATTTTTTTTTACTTTTTGAAAAAACCGAATTAGACCAATCCCATTGAAAGGGTTTATTTAAAAGATTTGGTAACCATTACCATGTAGAGGGCCTCAATTTGAAAATTTTCTTCTTTTTTTTATATTTTTTGAGAAAAGATTAGACCAATCCCGAGGAGAGGGTCTATATCCAAAAGATTTTGTGACCATTACCATGTAGAGGGTCACGATTTGACAAACCATATTCTTTTTGTACTTTGACTTTTTGAAAAAAAGATTAGACCAATTCCGAGGAGAGGGTCTATATCTAAAGGATTCGATGACCATTACCATGTAGAGGGTCCCGATCTGAAAAAAAAATGACCATTGCCTCGCAGATGACCTTGATGTGACATAAGAAATCAATGACCATTGTCTCGCAGAGGGTCTTGATGTAAAGAGATCGATGACCATTGCCTCGCAGAGGGCCTCGATGTGACATAAGAAATTAATGACCATTACTTTGCAGAGGGTCTTGATGTAAAGAGATCGATGACCATTGCCTCGCAGAGGGCCTCGATGTGACATAAGAAATCAATGACCATTGCCTCGCAGAGGGTTTTGATGTAAAGAGATCGATGACCATTGCCTCACAAAGGGCCTCGATGTGAAATAAGAAATCAATGACCATTGCTTCGCAGAGGGTCTTGATGTAAGAAAGGGAGAACCTGAATTTTGCTTTTGAACTGTCGACAAACACTAAGTGAATGCCTAACGTTTTTTAGACTTAAACAAAAAACTATCATTGTTGACTTTTTTTTGAAATGATTTTCGATGATTTTGTGGAGTATGATGGATGATTTGATGATGCATGACATGTTATGATTTTCTTTTTGAACCTATATGATGATGCATGCGTGGATGCATGGGTGGAATTTTCTTTTTTTCATTTTCCTTTATTTTAATTTGAGAGCAAAGAAAACTAGGCTTAGAGGCTAGAAGAAAAAAAACTGTGAGGCCAGACAAAACTGGATTAAGGGGCCAATGTGGAAACTGGGCTTGGGGGCTAGCGTGGAAATTGGGCTTGAGGTTAGTGTGAAATCTGGGCTTAGAAACTAGTGTGGGAATTGGACATGGGGGCCAGTGGAAATTGAGCTTGGGGGGCCAGTGTGGAAACTGGGCTTGAGGTTAGTGTGAAATCTGGGCTTAGGAACTAGTGTGGGAATTGGACTCAGAGGCCAATGGAAATTGGGCTTAGGGTATATTGGTCATTCATATAAATGAAAAGGACCAAAATTTGAGAAACATCATAGAAGCCAAATTGTGTATTTTTTTTAATTATCTTCCTTCTAAAACGCAAGAATTCAATAACCATTCATATGAGTGAAGAGGGTTTTGATTGGAAAGGTGTAAACTATTTTATTCAAAAAGATGAATGACGCATGTATGCATGGCTTGGTATGATGTATGAATTACCTTATGTATGAATTTTTTTTTGCATTTTTTTTAAAAAACATTCGAATTGTTCCCCATTTCATTGTTATTTCGAATTCATGGAATTATTCTACTTTGATTTTTTTTATACTTTTTTTAAAATCATTTCTTTGGTCTAATCAATTTACTAACAAACATTTTTCTAATCATTTCTTTTAAGCACTATTTGAATTACATGCATGAAATTGACAAGGGCTTGAAAAGGTTTGGATGAGGTGATGAAGATTAACTAGGGAGTTGCCCCAATTTGAATTGGTCTTGGGGCACAAAATGTGTTTGGGCTTTCCCTAGTTACTGATGGTATGAAGAAAATGATGGGGACTTCAAAAATTTGCCCCTAGTATGAGAGCCTAGGATGGTCTTATGGTGCAAAAGCGTGTTTGGTTTTTCCCAGTTGAGGAGGTGGAAAAATTATAGGGTCTTCACAAGTTGCCCCTAATGTGATCACAATCTTCAATATAAATAAATGCCCCAATTCAAAATGAATGATGGGAATATATGAATCACAAACAAAGTGACTGCCCCAGTTTGGGTTTGGGATTGATAAAGATGGATTATGTTAAGGTTGGTCAAGGTTTAGGCTTAGAGCGGAGGATACTATAGGAGCAAAGATGGAGTTTCATGAAGAAATGAATTGAAAGAGGACAACCCAAATTTAGCTTAATTGTCTTACTGAAGCTTTGAAAATATGTCACCCAAAAATAATCTGCCCCAGTGTTTAAAAGCAAATCTCTGAACACACTTTTTCAATCTTTTTTTTTTATAAATTTTTTTTAGAACAAACCTGTTAGCAAATAAAAAATTTCCTCTAAATTAAAACCTTCGAAAGATAACAATCAATCTTTGATTTGTGTGGACTTTATTAGACTTGTATCGTGGCTAAGGTCAGGGGTATGGAAGTGAATGATAGTAAAGGCTCAAACAAGTGATGTGAGGGTTGTTTTAAACAAGGATCTTTGAATAATGTTTCATTCAATATTTATTTGACTTCATTTCGTTGACCTTTTTTTTTTCTTTCTATATTTTGACATTTTATTCTCATTCTTTAAACTTTTGCTTCTTTTTTTTCTATATAACCATGTCATTTCTTTTTTTTTATATATATATTTTTGTATTCGTGAACTACAAGTCGGATGAAACAAATGCAAACATTATGTCAACCCTCAATGGGAGGGTGATCCTTGTTTAGGGTAATTTGAAAGAAATTTTTTGGAAGACTCAAATTGGATAGCAAAGGATAATCACTTTTTTTTTTGATAAAGAAACATGTCCACACATCATTTCAAATCATGGTTGTTTTTCTCAAAAAAAAAAATTAATTCAGAGGAAAATAATTTAGTTCATGTA
>Ga0209589_1009919_pt1 | contig 14116 bp, 18 predicted proteins | sample CowpeawhiteBW_FD_187525 | JGI IMG/M metagenome (GOLD analysis project Ga0209589, IMG submission 187525) | Root nodule microbial communities of legume samples collected from California USA - Cow pea white BW (SPAdes) (version 2) | ecosystem: Host-associated > Plants > Roots > Nodule | place: USA... | reverse complement strand
TGAAGCTCAAATTAATTATGCAACAACTGAAAAGGAATTGCTAGCTATAGTTTATGCATTGGAAAAATTTAGAGCATATTTGATTGGTTCATCTGTCACTGTATATACTGATCATGCTGCAATTAAGTATCTGTTAACCAAATCTGATTCAAAGCTAAGACTCATTAGATGGATTTTATTGCTACAGGAATTTGATTTGGTGATCAAGGACAAAAAGAGAAGTGAAAACTTTGTAGCTGATCATTTATCTAGATTAGTCAATACTAAGGTGACCAACTCTCAATCAAAGCTGCAGGGGTCATACTTGAAGATTTTAATTGGCACCAGAAGAAGAAATTCTTGACAGATGCACACCAATATGTGTGGGATGATCCTCATTTATTCAAAATTGGAGCTGGTCAACTGTTAAGAAGGTGTGTATCCAATGAAGAAGCAAAGTGTATTTTGTGGCATTGTCATAGTTCCCCTTATGAAGGAAATTTTAATGGAGAGAGGACAGCTGCAAAAGTCCTCCAATCTGGTTTTTACTGGCCCACCTTATTTAAAGACGCACACAAATATGTGCAACAGTACAATAACTGTCAAAGAATAGGGGGAATCTCAAAAAGACATGAAATGACACTGATTATCATTTTAGAGGTAAAAGCCTTTGATTGTTGGGGAATTGATTTTGTGGGACCATTTCAATCTTCTTTCTCAAATGAATACATTTTGGTGCCAGTTGATATGTGACAAAGTGGGTTGAAGCAGTGACAGCTTCTAAGGCTGATGCCAAAACCGTAATCAAATTCCTCAAGCGGAACATCTTTGGCAGGTTTGGTACTCCAAGAGTGTTGATTAATGATGGTGGTTCACACTTTTGCAATGCTCAACTTCAGAAATGTTTGGAACATTATGGAGTGCAGCATAAAATTGCATCACCTTATCATCCACAGACCAATGGACAAGCGGAGGTGTCAAATAGGGAAATCAAGCATATTCTAGAGAAAATAGTGGCATCTTCAAGAAAAGATTGGTCAATGAAGTTGGATGATGCACTTTGGGCCTATAGAACTACTTATAAGTATCCCACAGGTTTATCCCTATTCCAGCTGGGATATGGCAAGTCATGTCACACTGGTCGAATTGGAACACAAGGCATTTTGGACCTTGAAATTCTTGAATTTTGATCCAAAGGCAGCAGGAGAAAAAAGAAAATTACAGCTGCAAGAATTGGAGGAAATGAGACTCAGCGCTTATGAGTCCTCTAAGCTCTACAAGGAAAGGATGAAAGCTTATCATGACAATAAAATTCTCAAAAGAGAATTTTATCCAAGCCAATTTGTGCTACTATTCAATTCCAGGTTGAGGTTATTCCCTAGAAAGCTCAAATCAAAGTGGTCAGGACCGTTTCTTGTCAAACATGTGAAACCCTATGGAGCCATTGAGTTAGAGGATCCTGAATCAAAGAGAAGTTGGGTTGTAAATGGGCAAAGGTTGAAGCCCTACTTTGGTGGTGAGATGATAGGCTCGCCACAATCATTCAATTGGACGAACCTTAATGAAACAGGCATTAGGCTCGTGACGTTAAACAAGCGCTTCTTGGGAGGTAACCCATTGTTTTAATTATGTTTTTGCACTTCAATTTCCTCTTGTGTGATTAAATGTGTTTGTGTATGTAATTATGTGTTTGTGTTTATAGTTATATGTTTGTGTGTAAAAAGGTGAATTTTTAGCATCCAATTATCTCAATAAGGCAAACCATGCACTTTTGGTGTTTTCAAACAAAACTGGTGTTTTAAGCATGGGAATTGAGTTCATTGAATGCTAAAAATTGCCTTGTTTTGCCCAAATTGTGAAATTTGAGTTTAAAAGCTTGATTTTGAGTTTGTTGATGTGAAACCTTTTGGAATGATAAAGAATGAGTTAAAGAATGGTTTGATGTGTGTTTCTAGTTTAATTACACTAGACTGATCATGGGTTGAGTGAGTACAAGTTGATTTCAATTGTGAAAAGTGGCAAAAATTTGTGCTCTGTAAAACTGCCAAATTTTCGCCTAAAAATCAACTTTCTCGCTTGGGCGAGATATGCAGAAAACCAAACCAAAAATTTTCTATGGTAATCTCGCTTAAGCAAGACATGGCTCGCTTGGGCAAGAATGCCTTGTACCAAGACAGTTTTAGGCAACGCAGTCTCGCCTGCGCAAGACTTTTTAATGTTTCTGCCACGCTCATCTCGCTTAAGCGAGACTTTGTCGCTTGAGCGAGAAATCACGTTGAGAGAGGGACAGGGGCATAACTCACTCAGTTTTCTTTCCCCCAAACTCTCGCTCACAACTCTTGCTCACGTTCTACCTTTCCCACTCTTTGGGCACACCTTCACTCACTCATTTCTCTGCAATTTAGTTCACAAATTTCGTCTTCCCTTTGTTAATTTCTCTTCAAGGTAAGTTCTTCTTCCTCATTCTCTTCAATTTCACCAATCACAATAATGGTTTTGTACACTACAAACCCTAGGATAGTACCCATGCTCTGTTTGCTGCGTTTTGTGTTTACATTGTGGTTTTTAGTGTGAATTGACGTTGGAACTGAATAATGTGGGTTGCCTATGGATGAATTGATTCAAAACTTTTCACAGTTTGAAAGTGCACCCAATCTGTTTGATGAAATGTCATGCTGAATTTTTTCTTGATTGTTCTTGGTTGGCTAGTGAATGGATTCTGGAAACTGCTATTACATTGTAATTAACTAACTTGGCAAGATTTTGATGGGTTAATTTTTATCTTTGCAGGTCAATGGCTAGAACAAAGACAACATTTCGACTTCCCCCCACTGAACCTAGAGGGAAGAAGATAAGATCCATAAGAAGTCGCTCTCCTGAAAGGCCAAATAGCAATTTGTTTAGAGACCCCCAAAGACAAGAACGATATGAGAAGATAAAGCACTGGGTCTTTATCAAAGAAAGAAAGGTGGTACTACTCCTGGACGAATATGATCCATTCTTGAATGGTCTTATCAGGAGGAACTGGATGAAACTAGCTGACCCTCTTCATATGTCTAATCCAGAGATTGTCAAACAGTTTTATGCAAATTCCTATTATGAGGATAGTCCTAGAGAAAAACGATCTAAAGTTAGAGGTAGGTGGGTCATTATGATCGAGCAGCCATCAGTGAATTCCTTGGTAATCCACTACCACTAGAACCTGGGAACGCTGTGATTTTACAAGAAAAAGGAGGAGTCAGGAACCTTATGATGAAAATGAAGTATCACGCAATATATGCACTCCCAATCGATCCTATCAAGTCGGGCCCACTAGAAATCCTCTCAGAATTCTAAGAGGGGATATGAAAACCTTAGCCCAAGTCTGGACCACAATCTTACTTGCAAACATAGTGCCCATCAGCCATGTGTTAGACTTGAATGTGCCTAGATGTCATCTCCTTTATTGCATAATAAGGGAGGATCTTACTGTTGATGTGGCCACCATTATTTCTGAAGAAATCCACAAATTTGTGAGATATGAGGTCAACAAAAACACTGAAAAGGCAAAAGGTGCCTTGGGTTTTTCGGCTTTAATCACAGCTCTGTGCCAAGATCAAGGGGTGGAGGTGGAATTAACCGAAAAGATACAACCCCACATCACCAAGAAATTCATTGAACACTTTTGTACCCACCCAGAAGGATTGGAGCAACCAGAAATGCCACAGTTGGACCAACAAGCTGAAAACAACCAGTAATGGAAGAACAACAAACAGGGCCCACACAACAACCTCAACTTAACATGAACAATGAATTGCTTGAGCAGATGAAATATCTGAGGTTGTAGATGGAGCACACCCACCAGCAAAATGCTTTCATTCATAGAGGACAACTCCACCTTCAGGAGTACCTCTATCACAATGTCCGCGGACCATACCCAGGCATGACTCTTCTTGGCTTATCTATAGTGGCCTGGGGACAGTCTTACTTTCCCAGGGGGAAGTGGACCTGCTGCAGGTGAGGGACCATCAAGAGCTGCGGACAAAGATGACTTTGCTGCTGAGACAAATGGAGTGGACATTGAGGAGGAGATTGATTTTGATAGAGAGATTGGAGGAGATTGATTCACAACACCATTCCACCCTTCAGAACTCTATAAATACGGTTTCATTATTCTTTTTCTTTTTGTATTTTGCAGTATTTATGTAATTAGTACTATTTTGCTTTAGTTGTTTTGGCTAGAATGTTATATTATTTAGTTAATTAACTATTTAACTTTACTTTTTGGCTTAGTATTTTGTGCATAATACTTAGAGACAACTAAAATTTTTTGGGAATCATTTTGAAAATCTTTCTTGAAGGAATTGGTTAAAGAGAAATCTGATATCAGTAAGTATCCTGATTCTAAGACAATTGAGTGAACTAAACACAAAGGATAAAGAGGAAAGTTTTGGTTGAGTTCATAATTAAACAGGATTAGGATATTAGTGCTGGATAATTAGTCAAGACAATCAGTTGTAACAACAAGTGATAGACCAAGGAAATAAAACAGAAAGCCCAGTAAGTGTGTGAATCCATAATAGTTTGAGTGTTTCTATTGTTTGTTGACAAGTCGATATTGCTTGAGTTTTCATTTGATAACATCACATTTGAAGCATGGAAAGTATTAAGGCAATTTTGTTGAATTTATAACTCAGTGCCAAATAGCCAACCTGTAAATAATCATCATTTGTTGATAGCCCATTTGAGCCTAATTGTTTGTATTATGCACCTTAACCTTAACTTTTATTACTATCCTTTCCCTTTGCACACTTAGGGATAGAGAGCATATGTGCATTTTATTCAACTATAAGGGTAATTAGTTGGTGGAATTGCAGTCAAGGAAGAGAAGGGCTGAGTATCATAATTCACTCTTTAGTATTGTGTAGGAATATATATATTTACGAAAAAAAGGAAAGAAAAGAAAAGAATAAAAAGAGATGAGAGTGAATTATGAATGAAAAAGAAACTTGGAGTATTGAGGTCTTAATTGCGAGGAATTGAGAGTGAAAATGAAATTGGGCTTGAATTGTAGCTATGCTCTCTTTTCTAAGTTGTGCTTTTGTGATCTTGAAAAACCATTATTCTTGAAAGCCTAGCCTCATTACAACCTTGAAAATACCTTAAAATCCATGCTAATTGTGTGTTTGTGGTTGGATTGAAAATAACTAGCAATTTTGATTTGTTCAAATTCTGTGGAAAATGAGAGAAAACACATGCCTGTGACATTTAAGAGAGAATTTCCTTGGTTAGAATCATTTGTTATTACAATTAGTTTTCCTGAAAAATTGGCTACACTCTTATCATACTGTTGTTTAATAATTGGATTCACCATTTGCTTCTGATTTTGAATATGTGGTTTGGAATGCAAAAGTTGTCTGGTAAGGAACTGTGAAAATGATTTCTCAATAACCAATTTGAGAGTTTTAGTTTTGAATGACTAGTACATCTTTTTACTTTGCTTGAGGACAAGCAAGATGCTAGGTTGGGGGGAGTTGATAAATGTCAAAATTCAGTAAAGATTCATAGAAAAGTCTACGACTTATGCTTTTAACTTGTGTTCATTTAAGTGTCAAAATTCAGTAAAGATTCTTAAAACTTGTGTTTAGTAAAATGAGCTTTAGTCACATGTTTCTAAGTTTTTGTTAAAAAGAAGTCACTTGATCCCTGTTTTGTGTAAATTTCAGGTAAAGTAGAATAGAAAGAGGAAAGAACTTAAGACGAGCAAAGGAGAAAGAAGGAAATAGAGAAAATAGGGAAGGAATTATGTCAAGGTCGCTCAAACCAAAACAATCTCGCTCAAGCTAAAGCTAGAGTCACCATTCTCGCGTCATTTCTTGTTTTAATGATATTATATGCAATTGCATTATATATTGATGCATGGAAGCTTTCTCCTAAACCAAATTCTTTTATCGTTTAACCTCTTGATGTTTGTTGTATGTTATTTTAAAGAGAGTATGTGTGTGCTTGTGGTTTCCATTGTATTACGTTCTCTTTATGACTTTATCCCTACAGTGATTATTATGATTCTTCGTTTTAGCATTGCATGATATTTAGAAATTTTCTTCTAAATACGACACATTTATTATTATTATTATTATTATTGTTATTATTTTATTTTATTTTATTTATTATGATTATTATTATATTTTATTATTATTGTTATTAGTATCATTGTTTTATTTTATTTATGATTTTATTATTATTATTATTGCTTTATTTTATTATTATTATTATTTTATTATTCTTATTGTTTTATCTTATTAGTATTTTTATTTTATTATTATTGTTTCATTTTATTTTATTATTATTATTATTTTTATAGTTTCATTTTATTATTATTATTATTATCATCATCATTATTATTGTTGTTGTTATTATTCTTATTATTATCATTATTACTATTTTATTGCCCGTGCGATATGTTGGGGCAATGGTTATGTGTTCTTCCTAGTTTGTATATTGTTTGGTTGTCCATGATTGTGTTGGGTATAACACTTTGTTTTAATGGTTTTATATGAATTTACAAAGGGATAGATGTGTGCTTATACTTGAATGATGCATATGAGCTGTGATATTGTAAATTTGAGTATATGAAGTATATGAATGGGTATTTTGGTTTTTGGATGTTTGAGAATTGAATTGTTGGATGCTAGGAACTGAATTAGGGTACCTAAAACCAGTAGTGTCACATTACTGGTGTAGCGCCTGGTGGTGTAGAGTGAACCATCAAGCGATAGCAAGAAATAGGGAAGCCTTGTGTGTCGTGGCGCCCGACAGTGTTATTGAACCGCCAAGCGGTTTGCACTACCATTTCGCCTGGTGCGTTTATGATGCATTTTGCATGGCTTGTTGTGTTAGGTCTGGTCTAGGATATGGTTGACCGTATCACGAGCGGGTAGGTTCATGATTGGTGTTGGAATGCGTGTTTAATATGAGTGGGGAGGTTCATATTAATGATACTCTCATGCGAGAATACAAGTTGGGAAGTTCATATGTTTCGTGCTCACACTTGAGAGTTGTTGTGAGCGGGGAGGTTCTTAGTTGGATGGATCACACGTGTTGGACTACGGGCGGGGAGTTCCGTAGAATTGGACTACGAGCAGGGAGGTTCGTATAGTTGAACCACGAGCGAGTAGGTTTGTGGAAGCATTGTCACACGGGAGGAGATGATGTTCCGGGTGATGTTGGGGACACATAGAGACAAAGAAAGTGTTATCCTGGGAGTTTTATTATGAACTATTTATAGTTATTTGATTTGCCTTCAGTTGGTTTGTAGAACTTGTAATAAAATTCGTGGATATGTTCATTTGAATTGACACGTGTCGAACGAATTTTAAAGATTCCCATATTTTGGGAAGAGTATTTTATGACTATTGAGTTCTATTTATATATTATTTATTTTATTAAAGTAATTTCCAGCTAGGACATTACAATTATCACAAATACTCTATCATGGAGTTTGTTTTTAGTTAGTGACCAAATATTTTCATGTAAGAATTTTCGGGTGTGGTGTATATGTTCCAATTTCTCCACCAAAAGGGACTATGATGGGTCCTCTGAGACGATTGACAATATATGTTAGATATGATTCTCCCTCAATAACAAAATACCTTGAACTACCAACAAGAGACTTATTTACAATTCAACCTTTTGACTATCACTTTGATGAATAAGTTCTTCCAACAAGAAAGAAAAAAATTGGAAAAAGATATTGGTTGGAATGAATTATCATTATCTCATCTTGATTCTCATACAAAAGAATGTGAACTAGAAGTTCAAAGGATAATTCATTTACAAAATTAGTCAATCAATTACCTTATGTTTTTCTGACAAAAATGGGTAACTAATACCAATTGCTAATGCTTCGAAAATAATTGATATTAATTCATAACATGCCTGAAGCGTGGTAAGCTTGTTAGTTCCAAAGACACACTTGAAGTGTAGTAGGCCTATTAGTTCCAAAGATAAAAAATCTTGAATGAGAAAGGGAGCTAAAATGCAAGATGACCTAATCGAAAAGGTGGAAATCCCAAAAAATTCATTTGACATAATTAATTATTCGGTTCCAAAAGAACCTCAAGTACCTGAAATTGTTGAAAATGATGAGACCTCAATAAATTATGTCATAAATCATATAATATGGAACCAAAACAAAGTCAACATTGATGAAACTTTTACATATAATATAACGATGAATGTTATTAATGACAATGAGGATCAATAACCAATGATCATTGAAGATTGTCGACAAAGAAATGATTGGCCAAAATGAAAATATGAAAAAAACCTAATTAGATTTGCATGCTAAATGAAAGGTTTTTGGACCTATAGTTCGCACACCTAAGAGTGTGAAACTCGTTGGTAATATGGATTTTTGCGCAAAATCAAATTAAGAATGATGAAATTGTTAGATACAAAGCACAATTGTTTGCTCAATGTATCTTGCTAATTATACTCGACTTGATACAATATTTGCTATAAATTTGTGAGCAAGAGATAGTTCTTCACCTACAAGAAGACATTGGATTGGAGTAAAACATATATTTTGTTACCTTAAGGGTACTATGAATATGAGCTTATTTTATCCAAATGATTCAAATAAGATCTAATGGGTTATGTAGATGCATGTTATTTATCATATCCTCACAATGCCACAATGGTTGATCACACACAGGATATTTTTTCACATGTGGTAGCACAATGATTTCATGGCGGTCTATGAAACAAACTATAGCAGCAACATTGTCTAGTCATACAAAAGTTTTATTATTACATGAGGTAAGTTATGAATTTGTTTGGTTAAGGTATATGATTCAACATGTTCAAGAAACTTGTGGTTATCCTCGACAATGATGGAATCAACAACCATATATGAAGATAATAGTATATTATTCAATTGAAAGGATGATATAGATATCCAAAAGATTCATTCATGTGAAAAATCTGGCAGGTCTATTTATAAAGTCTTTGCCAAGAAGAACTTTTGAATAAATGATTCTCAACTTTGGACTTATTCATCTTAATGATGTAAGTTTACACGAGGGAAAAAAATAGAATATGTGATGAACAATATTGTATTAAAAAATACAAAATGTTGTACTCTTTTTCCTTCACTAGGTTTTTATCCCAAAGGGTTTTTCCTATTAATGTTTTAACGAGTCACATTCTCTTATCAATGAACACCCAATGGGAGAGGTGTTATGAATTAATGGTCGTTCACTGATTTGATGCAGTTACTCGTGATTGATATGATTGATACTCATATGATTCATTACTCTTTATGTAAATATTTGTATTAACTATTTCATTTATATTCTTTATGGGTTACACGTTGTATATATAAATAGGAATCTTCTTATCAGTAATAAGATAGATAGAAAAATTGCTCACTATTCTCTCATTCCCTATTATTCCTTCTATTATTCTCTCTATTATTAGCTTTATTTCATAACATTTTGTATATTTATCTCTCTTTTTCTATTAAACACTTTACTTTATCTTAAACTCATCTTCATTACAACATTTGTGTTAATTGATTTGATGTTCACTACATACAAGACATATCCAACATAACAGGTAACATGGAGATCCAAATAGAGTGATAACATTGCTTCTCAACATGACTATAAGAAAACAATGAATTAGTCATCTTAAAACAAAGCATAAATAGACTGTATTAATTGTCAGCTAATTAGACTATAACGAGATTCAAAAGCAAATGTAAACTATATAAAAAAGGCTAAGCCTACTAAAAACCAATGCAAATCAATAAATAATAAAAATGAATAAAATTTAATTTTATTAATAAAATTGTAAAATACTTTTATAATTTTAAATAACTAATAATATTATTAGCGTCTCTATACCCAACACAAAACTAAATTCAAAAAGCTAGTTTATTAATTAAACTTATGTCTAAGGTTGGTCGATTTACATAAACAGCTCAATTTACTTTTTAATTTACACAAAAGGGAGAGTCTACTTTTTAAATTATTACACAATTGGATGAAGTGGTAAGAAGGATGCCGACCTTAGTAGTGATGACATAACCAACCCAGTTTTTCATCTCAACGATTAAAGTTTTGATAAGAATTGAAAGATTTGATTTTATCGAGTTATGAACCATTGTAGCAATGTGGGTTAAATAAAAATTTTAGTGATTAATTAAGACCGATAAATATTTATAATGGGATAATGTATTTCATTTCAATTATTTGATTTTCATTATTTTTAATTTCCTCAAGTTCCTACTAATATAAACTTTTTTCTTTGTGGCTGATTTCTTTGTTCCCAACTAGTATTGAAGGTCACTAAAGCTGAAGAAGAAGAAAAGAGATAAAGTAAGGTGTCGTCTACTCGAAAAGCCCTAAGGCGTTTGAATGACATGCGATTCTAGTTTTGAGAAGAGCATAAGATTGGTAAGTAATTGAAATTCTCAAATTGTTGATGTGAGACCCTAAATTTTTGTAAACAATTTTGGGAATGAAGGTCACCAGCATTTAAGTAAATGGTGACAGAGAAAGTGTTAGTGAGTGTAAGGCCCGTTTCATTCTGTCCCTTTTATTTTAAGGGTTGCCCCAATCTTATGGGCCTAGGTTGGCCCAAAGAGGAAGGGTCAGACCTAACCTACCAACCCTAACCTTGTGCTCATTTTGGTAATAGAACTTTCACAATCCTTAGAGCGGCTGTTGTTTTTCCTCTGCTAGAGTTTACTCCTAACCTTGAACCAGTGAGCTCAGTTACGTTTCCTAGCCTCATGTAAGTGCTCTACACCCCAGGTCTTGTTTTCCTTCCGCTTTTATGTTTGTACTTCCAGTAGGGGTTCGTCGTAGGCTTACATATACTCTTCCGCATCTGTCCCGCAGCTCAGTAATCTGCCTTTGGAGTTTCGCGTTCCACTGTTGAAGACGCACCCTGCTCTTAGCCCTTTTCCAGGTACGGGAAGTTAGGGTTTCGAGTTATATTATTTGTGGATTGTTCTTAAGCTTGTTTGTTGTTTGTATGTATAAATCACTGTTTTGATGCGTGGAGTTCTTTGCATGATTTGTTGGTTTGGAAAAACACATTTGTTGCAGGCGAATCAAGGCGAGAACTGTTAATCTCGCCCAGGCGAGCCGGGCTCGCCTAAGCGAGTCTGACGAAGGCTCGCCCAGACCTTCTGCCCGAGTTGTTGCCCAGGCAAGTGGATCTTATTTTTGAGCGAGGGTCTATCTCGCTCAGGCGAGGTGAGCTCGCCTAAGCGAGTTGGCGTATTTGTTTATGTTCGTGTTATCGAACTCTCGCCTAAGCGAAGGGGAATTCGCCTTAGCTGTTGGCAAAAGCAATACAAGTCTAAATGCTGAAGCAAGATTTTGATGATGATAAAAGAAGCCTAAAAGCCATCTGGAAGTCAATATGAAGACCATGTGTTGTTGTGTTTAAAGTTATCTTGTAAAATGTAATTAGATTAGTTAGAATCAGTATTGTACAAGAAAATTATGGTATTTCTCAAAAAATCAAAGTGATAATCGATTATCACTTAGAATAATCGATTATCCTAAGCAGAACCAACTCTTTCAAGGAAGCACTGGAATAATCGATTATCACCTCTGATAATCGATTATCTGCTCAAAAATTTGGTTTTCATAAACACACTGGAATAATCGATTATCACTAGTGATAATCGATTATCCTGGTCAGTTGGGCGCGACTGTTCAGCTTTTTGACCTAATTTCTGGAACCCCTATTTAAGAAACCTCAGAGTTACTTCTCACTTTCCTTTTTGAGAAGCTAGAGTGTTAGTGCTGTGATTGCAAGAGAGGTCTCTGAGTGTTCTCAATAGAAGCTTTGAAAAATCTAGTGTGGGTAGAGCGATAAATTTTCCTGAGAGGTGTTCTAGGATATTGAGTGTTGCTGTTGTTGCTAGGAAAGCTAAGGTCAAAGTTCTTTGTGTGATTCAGAGAAAGGTGTTCATCTCTTGTGTGTTCAAGAGAGGTGTTTTCTTTCCTTACTCTTTTAATATCTGATTGTAAATCTGTTACTTGTTAGTGATTTAGTTAATCTTGTTTTTGAGAGATTAACAACTAGACATAGGGTCTTTTGATCCGAACCAGTATAAATACTTGTGTTCAATCTTCTTCTCTATCTCTTTATTTTATTTGTTATTGTGATTAAAAGAAATTAATATTTGATTTAATCGATAAATTTTGGAAAAATTTTAAAGTATTAATTTTATTACTTAAAACCAATTCATCCCGCTCTTGGTTTTTGTCCAAACACTTAAAACATTCCGCTGCGCGATACCAACAATTGGTATCAGAGCTTGTTTTGATAGTTATTCAAATTTTTCGAAAATGGTTGGACAAAATCAAACCTTTGCTGAGGGTGCGTTTATCAACAGACTTCCTCTATTTACTGGTGAAAATTATCCCTTCTGGAAAGTTGGGATGCAAATTTTTCTGGAACTGTTGATAGAGGTATTTGGGATGCTGTTGTAAATGGTCCATTTATTCCTGTTAATGTTGTAAATGATGTGTAGGAACCAAAGCCATTCTCGCAATGGACAGCAGACGAAAATAGACGTGCACAGTATGATGTAAAAGCTAGAAATATAATTTCATCTGCCTTAACCCTAGATGAGTTTTACAGGATCTCAGTCTGCACCAGTGCAAAAGAAATGTGGGAAATATTGCGTGTGACCCATGAAGGAATAGACGATGTGAAAAGAGCACGCAAGAACTCCTTAATCCAAGAATACGAAATGTTTCGGATGCAACAAGGAGAAACTATATACGATGTGCAGAAATGATTCACACATATCGTCAATCATCTCACAAGTCTAGGTAAAACTTTTGACACTGATGAATTAAATATAAAAATTCTTAAATCCTTGAACAGGACTTGCTAGCCGAAGGTGACAGCCATCACAGAGTCGCAAAATCTTGCGACAATGACGATGGCGACTCTATTTGGAAAGTTGAGAGAAGATGAGCTTGAATTGGGCAGACTAAATGATGAAGAAGATATTGGAAGAAAGAAGAACATAGCCTTTAAAACTGAAGTGATTAAAGGCAAAAAGCAAAAGGAAGAAGAAGATTCGGATGACGATGAAAATCTTAGTCTTATGATTAAGAAGTTTACAAAATTTATGAAGGCCAAAGGTAAAAATCAATTCAAAAGCAACAAGAAGGATAATCAAGGATCATCCTCAAATTTCAAATGCTACGGATGTGGAGAATCTGGACACGTTAAAGCTAATTGCCCAAATTCAAAGAAAAGTGAACAAAAGAAGGGCAGAAAATTCTTTAAAAAGAAGGCATACATAGCATGGGAAGACAATGCCTCAAGCATATCAAATTCTAGCGATTCTGAAAATGAAGAAGCAAATCTATGTTTGATGGCTAATCATGATGATTCTGACAGTGAGGTAAATTCTACTTGCCATGAAAATGACTTTGATGATTTGTATGATGCTTTTCAACAATTACTCATTAAATCTAGTAAATTGGATACCGCTCATAAAAAGTTAAAATCTGATTTTAAAGATTTGCAAAGTAAATTTGAAAAATCTCTTGAAGAAGAAGAACTTTTGAGAAGTAAAATTTCAATTTTAGAAAATAAAGAAAAATAAAATGTTGAATGTGCTTCATGTAAAAGTTATATGTTTGATATATGTATTTTGGAAAAACATCTTGAAGATGCCTTAGAAAATAAAAATTGTGAAAAGTTTAATATCAAGAAAAACCCAAACAAGATCAATTCTATTAGAATTCGTAGAATTTGGGTAGAAAAAGGAACATATCATTCTATGAATACATATGCATGTACTGCTACATGTTTTTATTGCATGAAAAAGGGTCATACTTCAAACAAATGCAATATTAAATATTTTGGTGTTCCAAATGGGAAGTATCATTGGGTGCCTATTCATACTTAGATATTCTAACCCTAAGGACCCAAACAAGTTGTTGGGGACCTAAATGAATTGTTTCCTTATTTTGCAGATGACTTCTAAATCCAGAAGATCAATGTGGTATCTTGACAGTGGTTGTTCAAGACACATGACTGGAGACAAAAAGAAGTTTAAGAACTTTAAAAGAAAGGAACAAGGATTTGTCACTTATGGGGATAACAACAA
>Ga0209589_1009916_pt1 | contig 14120 bp, 6 predicted proteins | sample CowpeawhiteBW_FD_187525 | JGI IMG/M metagenome (GOLD analysis project Ga0209589, IMG submission 187525) | Root nodule microbial communities of legume samples collected from California USA - Cow pea white BW (SPAdes) (version 2) | ecosystem: Host-associated > Plants > Roots > Nodule | place: USA... | reverse complement strand
ATATATATATATATATATATATATATATATATATATATATATATACACGGAAGTCCGACTTTCGTTTATATATATATATATATTTTTTTTCATTTTTTTTAACTTTAAATTTTCTTATTTTAATTTAAATTGTTTTTCAATTTTTTATTTAATATTTTATTTATTGTTTAAAGTAATTTTTCTAAAATTTATATGTTTTATAATTTTTAATACGTGTTTTTTAAAAATTGAAATAAAATAAGTTAGAAAATATAGATTTTAAAAAAATTAAAAATGTTTAAAAATTGATTTAATTTTACTTACGGAAGTTGACTTCCGTAATTTTTTTTATTTTCGGAAGTCGATTTTCAGTAATGTTTTTTGATTTTCAGAAGTCAACTTCCGATAATGATTTTTGACTTCCGGAAGTCGATTTTCGGAATCATATATTTTGACTTTCGGAAATATTTTTGGGGGTGTGATGTCCGTGAATTTCCTTAAATAGTCAAAGAGTATTTTGAGAATTTAAAAAAAATTTGGAGGTGCAGAAGAAATGCTTGGAGGTGTAGAAAGAAAGACCTCACCTGTGTCCAATCAACTTTTTTTTGTGCGTTTTGTAAAATCAATATTTATGTGGATCGATTCCGCTGCTTCTTAAAACTGGACAACAGTATCCTGTGATTGGATCCCAGTTTTGAAGGCCTGTATTTTCCCGTTTTCTAATCCAAAGTAAACATAAATTAACAATTTAATTGTTTAATTGAAGTTTGGGCTTTGGCCCACTTTGATAGAAAAAAAAATGTAAAGAAGAAGATGTTTGGTAAAAGAACGAAACTTTGGTTTTTTCTGTGCCTGTTATAAACCAAGGAGAGAAAAGAAAAAAAAAATACAATAAAATAAATAACATAGTGTAATGTATCTTTTGAAAATAGGTCAACAACCATTTTGGACACAGAATTGTCTAAACCTAAATACTTTACTTCACTACTAAATTGTCTTCTTCTTACCATTCAATCATGAAATCAAGTTAGTTAAGAAATCAAATACCTAAATAGTTCGTTGGAAATCCAAGTGCCTAGACAGTTCAATCAGCATTCAAAGTAAACAAAACTTTTAAATAAGATACATTGAATTCCGCATAGGTAAAAGCTTCATCAATTTGTAACAATATTAACATATCTAATGATTCTAATAAGTTCACATTTAAAAAAAAAAAACAGTGAATATCCGTTCACAAAATAATAACTATAGATTCAAGTGTCTGCGTTGAAATAACTAGGTTCGTTTGTTTTTGTAACCTCGTAAGAACAAAAGTAAGTCCTATATTAGCGAAATGTTATGTTTTTTTTTTTTTCCTTTTCTCTTAAAATGTTCTCTCTTTGTTTGTCACCTCTGCAGCAATCACTATTCACTAGTCTTTCAATGTACCCGTCAAAGAAATGTTATCAGACAACCAATAAAACATGTTATTAATCAAAACGACTTCAAGTTTAGCCGTTGAAAAAATTGATTAATATTCGTAATTTTCAAAAAAAATGTTTTTGAATCTTGAATATGTCTCTGAAGTAATTATTATTAATAAAACTATTATAAAAAGTGACATATTTATAGAACTACTTGTTTTATAAAATTAATTTTCAATTAAATACACCGATAAACTTGCTTAAATTTATCATAACCTCGTATTAAGGACTTTGTTTGGTGAAGTGATCTTTTTTGTTAGGAATTATGATAATTTGGCACAATACAAATTCATCTGATCTTTGGTTTTATCACGAGCTTTGATTTAGTTTCCAATGTTTCTCATCTTTTCAAATTTCTTCTTAATAGAGTTAGGTATGTTGAAAACCATAAATAACATATTAATGTCTTTGAATGTTTTATTAATGTGTTTGGATAAAACATTTATCAAAACTTATATTTATTAATTAGGATATAACTTTTTTTATTTAAAAGTATAACAATTCAAATATCACGATTCAATTATGACCTAAGAATAAAACAATGTAAATATCATAATTTAATTGTGATCTACCTCACTTAATCTCTGCCATCAAATTATTAATGTCACATGTAACATGATGAGGTCTTGTACTCTTTTAAAAGTATTTTTCCAACTTAAAATTTTAGATTCCATTGTTAAGAAGCACCATTCATAGTTACAATTTTGTTCTGGTCATGATTCTTCCTTCTTCAATAGTTAGATTTAAGGAATCAAAAACAATTGTCCATGAGACATGAGACTCACATGTGTTCCTAATTCATATCACTTTATATACTAAAATGCGTGAATTAGGCTTTTTAATAGATATATTAATCTCATTTTAAAAAACTAAATTAATTAATAGTTTATCGTTATATGAATGAAATTACTATTTTGTTGATTTTAAAAACTAATGTAACCAATTGAAACAATGTTAGAAAATGAAAAATGATTTACTCAATGTTTGTTATACGTGATTCACAGGTTCAGATGCCAAATTCATAGACAGAACTTTACTTGGACCAGGATTGAATAAAATGAATACGCAATGTTTTTACTAACAAGGGAATTGACGAGAAAAAAAGATTGTGTACACATTTAGAATTGTTAAATAAGAAAATAAAAAGTGGGAAAAAATATGTATACATTATTTTTTGTAGAAAATAGTTAGTTACCCATTGACTTAAGGCGGCAATTTATAGTGCATAACAGGACATTAATAATTATTGAACGAATTTTTTTGTTAAAAACGAACCTTCAAAAAACAAAAGGTTGTTGGAAAATAATGTTTTTATGAACAGACCACGTGATGTCGGCGCTGATCGTAGGCCACATGATTTCTTCAAGCTTCAAAAGTCAACGTATCTCGATTTGGGACTTCTATCAGATCACAACAACTAAAATTATATTATTATTATTATTATTATATATATATATATATATATATTTTTTTTTTCATTTAAAAAAAAAAACTTTAGAATCTTTTATCACTTATTTTGTTATTAAATCAAATGATTTCAATTTAACGACGACTTTATGAACTACGACTTACTACCAGATAGCCTCTCCAATTAAATAGAAGCCCTTACATCTTCAATTCATCTTTGCATTAACTTAAATAAGTTTATGGTAATTTTTTAAAAAAATCACTTGTTTATACCTATATTTGTATTTAAAAAGTATGTTAAGTTGGTTGTGATGATAATTTTGTGCCTTCTAAATTAATAATATCTTACGGAGAAATAAAATTGAGAAAGTGTAGCGTTATATAAAAATAAAGACCCATAAATTCATTGAAATCATGTCTCATTAATGTTGTATATCTTGTATATCTCAGTAAACCTTTTCTTCTCTAAACCTAACATTAATTATAGTTTATCTTGCATTTTCTTAGTAAGCTTTCGTTGACAACATGATGAGATCTATAAAAGTTGCATTGCATGTCCCAAAATTAAGAGAAAAAATGGAAAAAAATGGAGTCGACGAGATGACCAGGTCTTGTTGTAGTTGACTTTGGTGAAGAAAAGAAACGTTGTGTTCTTCCATTTAATTCTCATAGTTGACAGAGAATTATAAAATGATATCTAAGTTAATTGAAAGAAATGGATTAAGAAAAGTAGAGAGAGGAGTTTATTTTGTCAAACCGACCAAGTCAGAGTTGAAAAGACAGTAATGAGAGAAGAAGGTTTGAAAAAAATGGTATAAACACACACAGCTCATAGCTGCATGGAAACAAAGGTCAAACCGCCATGGACCACTCGTTCCTACTTCACTATATCCTTCAAACTAAATTCTCTTTCAAATTAATTCACTTATTTTCGTTTATCATCACTTCCAACTTCACCTTAATTCCCTTATAAACTTTTAAAAGAGTCAAGATAATTACAATTCAAATATATTTTTTTCCGTTAATATTTTAATGTCTTTATACATAATCATAAATAATTTAAATATGTTTTCTTTTTTTAATATTTGAAACAAATTTTAAAGATAAAATTAAAATTTTTAGACTTTAAATGTTAGAAGTGAATTTTAAGCCTAACTCAATCTCACAAAACCAACGGTCCGTTAGCGGTCCGATAACGAATATAACAGCATGTCCAAAAAATATCGTTAGGATAGACTTTAACCTGACTCTGACAAAATCAGCTTGTAAGGTGAGAATTACAGTCACTTATATATATATATATATATATATATATATATATATATATATATATATATATATATATATATATATATATATATATATATATACACACACACACACACGAGACTTCCAACGTTAAAACATAATTTATAAACATATTTAAATTATTAAAATAGATTGAAAGATTTATAAACAAAAAATAAAATTTTAAACATGAATTCTAGTTTCTTTACCCTCCATCAAAGATAAACACACATTTTTTTAGATCTTAACTATTGATTTGGAACACGAAATAATTTCATGTTATCTAAGTATTTAGATTAATGACAATTTAAATATATTTTATTCTTTAAAACTCCAAAATACCTTCTAAAAAAATAAATCTGAAACGAATAATACCTTAAAATATGATAATATCATCTTTAAGAACTTAAAAGTTGGAAGAACATAAATTTTAGAAGAAAAAAAATACATAGTTAATTTTTATTAAATGAATGTGTGAACTTCACGATATAAAAATATACAAAATAAGATCGAAGGATACTTTTAAATGACGTTTATTAACTGACTGGGTTGAGTGCAACGAAAGATATTAGTTTATCATATTAAAAAACAATATTTGAATATTTAGTTAGATTTATTGAATTTTCAATGTTTGATAATGCTTCCAATAATTTTGGTACACATGGAAAGCACCTATACTATTTTTGGACACCACCATGCCTTCTTGGGAACGATAAACAGAGCCCAACGACACGTTTGACATTCACCAACTACTATTCTCACGCACGTCACCCTAAGTCTTATGATTATAAATTAAAAGTTTAATTAGTCGATGATATCTATTGACGTTTTAGATGTATTAGTTTGATATTTGTTTCTAAAAAGATATTAATCAAATTTTAATTTTTGAAGAAATATCTTAATTCAGACAAAAATTATTAACATCGTTAATTTTATTCATGACTTTTATCCTTTTACCACTAAATTTTAATATAAATATCAATACTTAATTTTGTAAGTTATTTTAAATATCAACACCGTTAACGACATTAATAATCTTGTTCTGAAAAGAACCTAATTTAAGTATTTTTTTAGAAGTTATTACTCAATCGACACTTTTTTAAAAGTGAGTATCAAACTAACATATTCGAACAAAAATGGGTACCATCAAACTAAATAAAACTAAATTAAACGAAAGGAAAGAATTATAATGATATAATGATAGAAGAACTTATAAAATAAAAGAAAATGGTTTTTTTTACATTGTTTCTATCGGTTATTAAATATTTTCAAGAGTATTTTGTTTTAATTTTTCAAATTAAAAAAGAAATATATGAAATATGAGTAAAAGTTTGTTACATGTCTGAATAATAATATTTTTGAAGAAAAAAAATTGTTCGGATACATGGAATTAAAAAACAATCAAACTATCCTTCACTGTTTTTGTTTTCAACATTTTCTTTATTTGGGCAAGTAATAAATAGAGTTAAAATAATGATCTATATTAAAATTTTGTATATGTAATGAAGATCATATATTCTGTTGTGTGTGTTTTCTTCGGTTTGTTTATTCTTCTTTGAACCGTTGGCATTAATGCGGGACTTCAAAATTTCGGGATGAATTTTTTTGGTTAGTAAAAGAATATTGTGATCGTTTTTTTAGTTAAAGTACTCAATATTTGTTTTTTTTTTTTTTAAGTTTTGATTAGTTTCTCTTATGTTTGAATTTTCTTGTGGATTTATATACTAAAATAATTTTTTTGTTCTTAATTATTTGCTTTTGTGTTTATCATTTATTTTTTTCAATATTTGATTATACCTAATTGTATTAGGATGTGTTATATTATTTAAAGATGGCATTTATTTTTGTTTAACTATCATAAAATCTTTCTATATTGGCGTGAATAAGTTCTCATTTATTTATTTGTTAATATTTGTATTGTTATATTTTTAATTAATCTTAAATGATAAATCTAATCCTAAATGCATCATATATTTTTCTCTGATTAAGTAATTTCTTAGGTTTCATTGAGAAAACTTATTTTTAAGGTACTTACCACCACACAACTTTTAAGTCTTTGAGTGACAAGACTTAGTCTTTAAACCTTTATTTGTTTGTTTGTATGATTCAACTGTGACTAAATTCAAAAAGAAAGTCTAAAAAACGAGAAAAAGAATACTAGATGTTTTTTGAGAAAAAAAAAAAACTTTCTACTACTAAGTAAGATGATTCGCCAAGAAAGTTTAAATATTTCAATTATAATAATTTTTAAAAGTTATATTATATCTTAATATAACCAATATTTTAAATGAAAATATTAAAATGTTATATTATAAACAAAACTATAATTCAAATGAAAATATTAAAATGATATTCCTACAAGTTGTTCAGTTTATTAAGAAAGGGATGTAATTTATACTTAACAGGTGAAAGCTTAAAAAGTTAGTTTGGGTAAACATTTTGGTATTAATTGGTAAAAGTGATAAAGATTTATGATGTGAACAGAAAAAGAGAGGTGGATTGTATTATTGAGTTGGAGGTGGAGACCTGTGACCGAGTCACCTAACTCACTCAGTTTGGACCCTTCTTCTCTTCATCTTATCCACACCCTTCGACGTGCCATGCTTTCACTCTCCCAACGGCACCTACCTCTTTGAAATTCTCTCCCTAACTCATTTTCATCCACACACAACTATATTCTTCTCCTTCAAATACATAAAATAACATATCTCTACATTTAATATTTTATCCAATCTAAATAAAATACTCCAATAACACTTTTTTTTTTTCTTTTTAAATTCCCAAGCTAAATCGACAACGACAGTTTCAACACAACCAATATTTTCACTCCAAATATGGATTTTCATTAAACACAATCAGTCAACTGTTTTGAAAAACATGATTTTCAATATATTAACGATTTCTTTTTCTTTTTTTTTTCTCTATCCTAATTTTCCTTTGTGACGAAAGGAAAAAGCAACCATGGTACACAAAACGGAAAATGCCTTTTTGGATAAGACAATACAGAGAGGAGAGTCAAAAAATGTTAGACGGAGGAGGTTTTTGTTTGTTTTAATCTGAGAAAAAAATTGAGGATGTTTTTTTTTTTTGTGTGTGGTTATGGATATGGAAGAGTGGAGGAGATAAGGGTGTGAAAGAAAAAGAAAAAGAAAAAGAAAAGGAAGTGAGAAAAGAGAGTGGCGCGGCGCGGCCCAACTTTCCGCCGTATACAGCCATGTTTTGCATTTAATGAAAGGAAATGAGAAAAAGGTACATAAAATCGTATACTGCCAAAACACACCTTTTTCGCAGTCAATACCACGCGTTCCCTTTCTATTCTCTGCTGCTCCCGCATTTACGCAATTGCCCTTCATGGATTATCTGCCACGCGTACGGTGATCCATGATCTGATAAGAGTTGAAGAAAGGGTTGAGAGAGTGAGAAGAGTCACATGCAGGTACAGAAAAATAAATTGAAGAGAAGGAAGGGTTTGGGAGCTTTCACGAGTGCTGTCCCTCACATTTCAAAGAAAGGCCTACCATCCCATACCACGCCTTTTCACAAACACCTTTACGCCTTTAATGCCATGCCCATTCATTGCTCTCTCTTGTCCCCACCTTCATGCCTTCCATTCTTCTTTCACTTTCTCCCTTTCTCAATTTCTTTACTATCATCCATCATCATCCTCATCATCCTCATCATCACACACCAATCAACACTAATCATCACACACTTCCAACAATCTCTCTCTCTCCATTCAATCATCAATCCGTGCCTTCCGCTCAATTCATAATCCTCCCCTTATCTTTTCCATAACTAAATTACAAAAGTTTATCATGTGAATTATCCAATACTAATCTAATAACAGGCCATATTAAAAATTCAAGTGTGAATTTAAACAGAGTATTACATAACAATAAAGACCTAAAATTTCATTACCTTAAGATTTTTGGTTGAGAGTGGTATCAATATCTTATGTAGTTAGACTCAAGTCTCATTGATGTTTGTATCTCCTCAATGAAACTCCTCTATAAACCTAACAGGTGAAATAATAAATCGAATTAACGTCAAATTTTACAATTATATGTTTTAACCTAAACAATTTTGAAATTATGTATAATATCATATTAAAAGTTGGATTTTAAGTCTAATCCGACCTTGTAAGACTGATATATAAGATAAGATTTGAAGCTTGCAAAAGTTTATATTATAAAAGAGGAAATTCATGGCCTTTTTCTTGAAAAAACATAAAATAGAGCTCTCTTGTCCACTCCTGGCGTTGACACGTATATAGACATTATTTTTTACATATGGATAAACATAGGGTTTGCTGTTGAGTTGAAAAAGAGGAAAAATTAGGGTCTAAAAGCTTGGTTGAGATGAGAAGCTAAACTCTAGGAGAAGAAAAAATGAAGAGGCTTTGGCAATGACCATGTGCTCCCCATACCACTCACTTTACCTCGTCGTGACTAAGTATTCAACAACTTTGGTTGGAAATGCATGCGCACAATTTGAGTTTGATTTTAACGTACTCTTTCTTACACCACACACGATTCATAGTGGGCACCAAGAGTAACCAAACTTTCTTCGAGGCTGACACCCATCAGTGTGTAATGCCTGGATTCCCCATGTGTGTCTTTCACAAAAACCCTCTATTACTTGTACAAATGCATGATTGCTTCTTTTTTCCTTTTTCTGGGAAAATATTTTGTCACCATTCACTAATTCACTTCTTCTCTCTTCAACCGGAAATTACTTCAAAAGTATCGCTTTCACATTCAATGCTACCGTTCCATTTCGAGATAGGTGGCATAGACACGTTGCTGTTTTCGCTGGCACCGTTGAAAGTCAACATAACATTACCCGCTCTTCATCCCCTATCATCAAACCATAACAAATATATCAATATATTTTTATCGTTTCTAGCTCCTCACACTGAGATAAATCGAAATGATGATGATAAATTTACAGCGATGATAAATCGAAGATGAATATGGTTATTTTTTTACAGTGATATTGATTCAGTAGAAAGATAGAAAAAGGTGAGTTTGATTTAGTAAGAGGGAATTAAATGTTACTGGTAAGAGAAGGGCAATGATACGTGTTGGTGTAGGAAACGCGTGGTTCTGACGCAGAAAAGGACCTTTTTGGAATGACATCTTCTGACCTGTGAAACTACTTGTATCTTCTTCTCTCTCTCTCTCTCATCACGTTCTCATATATCGCTGCAATAAATTGCAAAAGTAGGCTTTTCTCGTTGGGTGATGATGCAGTGCAGAGGTCATCGACATGGACCCTCTGTTGTTGTTGTATATGTACATGGACCACGAAGGTGTCAAATCCGAACCCTTAATAAACCATACAATAAAAATTCTTGCCCCCTCTTCTTTTCCAGCAAATTCTCTTTTTGTGAAGATCAAGTGCAATTCTTTTGAGTCTTTAATACCTGTCTTTGATTAAATTAAATGAACAACACTGTTGCTTCCACTGCTCTCCTCTCTTTATTGCCTTTGACTTTTGCCAATTTCCTATGCTCTTCCCCTTTCTCTCATCATCAAAAAATAATTAGTGCACAAATTCTGTTAATTAGTTACACCAAAAGCTATCTCCTATGCAAGGTTGAGGTAATTTATAAATCATACATTTCACTCAAATCATATCATGTGACAAAATTAACTCAATAAAGAAAAGTTAACATGTTATTTCTTCACACACGCTTTAAACAATCATTCAACAATATAAACGTACTTAAATAATTTTTAAAATAACCGCAAAAAATATGAAACTTATAAAAATAAATCTCAGCAGTGAAAGCAAAAAAAAAAAAAAGATTCTAAAGTGTGTTTAATTTAAACTAAAATTTTCCTACAACTTTGGGGAAAAAAGTATCTCATGTACCTTTTGCTCCAAGGATGGTACTAGGTTTTGAATTTGAAGTTTGCACTACTGAGCTGCAATAATTATCCAAATCAATGGTTAATGATGTAGCGATAGAGAAGTACCTGTAGCTAAGCGAGGGCAGTGAAGTAATTTAGCTTGGGAGAGAAGGTGGTCACAGAGACAATTTGAGACGAATGAAACGATCACGTTGTGTGAACAGGGATTGGTTTGAAAAAATCTGTAGGAAAGTGCTTCCTGTTTCTATAAATAATCGCTGCCCAATGGTAATTACCAACACTCCAACCATAGCATACTGTTCCAAACCCCACCGCAACCCCTTATCTATATTAATTATCATCTTCATCTTCCTCTTCTCTCACTGCTCTTCTCTTCTCCTCATAAACCTCCCTTCAGAACTTGCAGAAACTATTTTTTGTTTTTCCTTATACAGTTACGAAGCGGGGCCAGTTTTTTTTTTCAGTGACCTTCTTCGTATACATTGTTACATCAGTTGCAGAACCCTCCTCTTTTGGCTTGCCACTGTTCCGGTAAAAGGACACTGGAGATTAAGGTTTGGCCAAAACCATGGACGGAATGCAAGAAAGAAACTCACAGCTTGGAACTGATATTGGTTCCTCCTTATCAAAGCTGATACTAACAAGTGGCTCAAACACCCTTGATTCAATCTTCTCAGATTGTACCCAAACAAACGCTACCAGCAGCAACAACTCCGTGTTGGACTATTTAGAACCCTTCGGGTCTTCGGGGTTTGAGCCTTTGGGCTCTTCCGTTTACCTTCGCCAGAGGGACATCCTCCAAAAGTTCTACCAAGAAAGCCGAGGGAACGGGAACGGCAACGGCAACGGGTCTCTTCTTCCCACTTCCTTGTCAAACCCGTCTATAAACTCTGTTTACACTGCTTCGTTGACTTCTTCTTTGACCAACCCTTGCAAGAAAAAGCTCTACAGAGGAGTGAGACAGAGACACTGGGGCAAATGGGTCGCCGAAATTAGACTTCCCCAGAACAGGATGAGAGTGTGGCTGGGCACGTACGACACCGCCGAAGCAGCCGCATATGCCTACGACCGCGCCGCGTATAAACTACGTGGAGAGTACGCGCGTTTGAATTTCCCCAATTTGAAAGACCCAACCAAGTTAGGGTTCGGAGATTCCGCCAGATTGAACGCCTTGAAGAGCTCCGTCGACGCCAAAATCCAGGCCATATGCCAGAAGGTGAAAAGGGAGAGAGCCAAAAAGATCGCCGCCAAGAAGCTCAGTTCTGCCGCCGCTCACGCCAACCGCAAGGAGAGCGAGAAGATCAACTCCTCTGCTTCCTCCTCGTCATCGTCGCTGCCGCTGTCGCCGCCGTCGATTTTTTGCGATAATTGGGCGAACGAGTTGTTTTCGCCGACCGTTTCGGAGGACGGGATTTGGAAGGGGGAGAACTCGCCGACCTCGGTTTCGATGGAGTATCCAATGATGGTAACGGACGAGACAGAGTTCGAAGGTTGTTCTCTGGCAAGGTTACCTTCGTTCGATCCCGAGTTGATTTGGGAAGTTCTGGCCGTTTGATAGAGTGTTTGTTAGATTAGCAGTGGAACGTTGATGTGTATAATATGAAAACGAAAACGAAAACGAAAACGAAAATATTAGTGTTGTGTGGTTTTGTTTTGGTTTTTGTCCGGTGAGAGAGGGGTTTCTTAGCGTTTTGAGTGGAATTGCTATGGCTGCAGTTTGGGCCTTGGTTTTTTGCTCAAAGGCTCGCTTCAGGAGTTTTCCTTTTGCAGTTCTTGTGATACGGCTCTCCCTGCATTATAAATTTTCCTATTCATACCACTTCTTCTCTTCTCTTCTTCTCCCTCCATGATTCATACTGCACAATTTCACTTCAGTTCTGATTAATAATGTTAAACTTGTATCATGATAACATATTTTACTAATTTCATAACATTAATTGCTTACAGGTTCATCGTTCATATGAAAATCCTTGCTCTTTCCGAAAGATTATAACATGTTGGAAATTATCGTAGTTAACTATGAGTCTCTTCCCTAACAAACACCTTGTGTCTGTCCATGTGCGAAACCTATGCTTCACTTCACTGCTGTTTTGTTTTGTTTTTTTTCCCCTTCTCGTACTTATCTTCAAAGTACAAATTCTATACAAAATGATCGTGGGTTACTTCTATTGAACAAACTTTAGTTCGCACTCTTCGTGATCTTTCTTTTAAGTAACATTGATCACCAAAATCTTTCTGTGATAAATCTTTTCTAGTGGCTCAAAGGATATGGTTTTCTAGGTAAGTTTTATATGACAAATTCACATAAATGTGTGTATAAATAAAGACCGATAGTAAAATATTTGTGATTATAATGTTTCTTAACATATAAAAAGAGATTCACACTTGAGGTGAAGATTCTTAAAAAGTTATATGTGAGTTTGATATTGAATAAACATGAAAGAGTAACACATGTAAAGAAATATCCATGTCTCATGGTTCTTCCAAATTTCAAATCCAAGGTGATGTCAATTTTTTATCCAAATTTAGTTCATGTTTTATTGTTATGTCCAACAAATTTAGATGAATAATAACTCTATAAAAAATAGCATAAGTTAAGAGTTGATTAATTCAATTTTTACTAGATCTTAAAGTTTTCTCTGATTTTTTTTTTCTATTGGAGTAAATGAAACTAGATTATTATACAATAATGGTTTACTTGTTTGTTTACAAAATTAAGTTATAAATTCTATTAAGAACTTTGGTATTAAAGTTGAATTTCGTTGGAGTTTATAAATTTGACGTGTTATTATATGTTTCACAGAAACAAGTGATTTAATATCTTTAGCACCCAAGATGATATAATAAAATTCTTCTTATTTCTCTGCAATTATACAATCTTTCATGCCTATTTGAAATCGTCATATAGAACACTTTCTTATAACAATCACTAAAGAATGTTTACAATCATATTTTTCACACACTTTTTTTTGTTAATTGAAAATTTGTACTAATCACAAAAATTGCGTGGGTATTATGTATTATTTAATGCATCTCAATAAATGGTGATCCTTGACAATAAATTATTGGAATTTAAGTCCAAGTTAAATTGTAATTTAATTGTTTTCAGTTAATGTGATATGTCGAATACACTTTTTTACACTAATGACATCATGCATGAGGACATTGAAAAGAGAGATAAAAAGAAAAACTTGAATACCTTGTTATATAATAGATTTAAATTCAAACTATAATATTAATCATTATAATATCGGTAGTGAAATTTAAGTTTAATTTTACTTTATAAAATGATTTTGTCTTTCATTGTATGTTGTAATTTAGTGATATATAACTAAGAAAAAAAAATTAGTTTTTTTCTACTGGTATTATGCTAGAAATAAGGAACTTTACTTTTAAAACAAAGTTTATTTAATTTGACAGGATGGAATTTGTTTAAACCAATGAGGGAAGGAAGAAAGACAGAGAGTGATGTGTTGTACGGAATGTTTGGAGTGGAGCACGTGTTTTTCGCAGGTTGGGGCTATTGTGGAACATGTCTTGGATGTGGAACATGTTTTCGAAGAACGAATTCTATAACGCATCATGTCTTGAATCAGGAGCGTCCATGTATCATACCATATCATAAAACTAATAATATTTATTTTTTATTTATTCATATTTAGTCACACCAAATGCAATCCTATCATTTTATTTTCTGATGCAGAATTGAATACCAGAGACTGAATACCGCATCTGAAGCAATCACGATTTTGTATTTTCTTACAACAAATACTTTTGCTCGTACAAATCCGAGTCTGGAGCTGATTTATATCAACAAATTCTTCGGTACACAAAATTTCAAAGTTGACAGTTGAAAACTATTAGACAAACTTTTATTTAAAATAATTAAATACTTCAAATATAAAACTATTACGAATTTAAGCTCTTCATGTTTGTTTGTGCATGCACATGGTTGATTATTGACATGATTTTTTTAAAAACTAGCGCAAACAGACACCTAATAATAATGTTTCCCTCTTAAATAAGAGTTATGATAATTTAATTATACATATATAAAATGGAGAGTGTTTTTTTTTTTTTTTTTTTTTTTTTTTTTAACATTCAGATT
>Ga0209589_1009915_pt1 | contig 14121 bp, 9 predicted proteins | sample CowpeawhiteBW_FD_187525 | JGI IMG/M metagenome (GOLD analysis project Ga0209589, IMG submission 187525) | Root nodule microbial communities of legume samples collected from California USA - Cow pea white BW (SPAdes) (version 2) | ecosystem: Host-associated > Plants > Roots > Nodule | place: USA... | reverse complement strand
AAAAGCTTCAAAATCATATTATATAATGAATTTATCAAACATAAATATCAAGTTACATACACAATTCACATCTCGCGCCGATCTCGCGTCGATATGTACATACTTTTTAAATATACGTGATATTATATTAGTAAGTGATGATAATATAATGTTATTAAGTTAATATATAAAATAAAATTATATTTATTAAAAATAGAATGAAATATATCAAAAAAAATGAGAGAATAATTATTGATAAATAAAGAAAAAGAGAAAAATAGATATAGACATTTTATACAAAAATTTACAAAAATAATGAACAATTTTTAAAAATATAATAAATAATTATATTTTAAAAAGTAAAATTGATATTTTAAAATGTGGATACAAAACTGAAATTTCTCTTAAACACATCGGATTTGGAGCTCACTAAATAAGTAAGTTATGGTGACCTATTTTAGTCCGTACATTCATTTTGAACTTTTTTAATATTAAAAATTAATATAAAAATCTTTTTTAGTATATTATTTAAAAATTAAATACACCACAATATTTTAATTAGATTTTAATTATTAATTAGGATAAATTAATTTGACATATAAAAATAATAACTTTTTCATTTATTTTATTAGAGATCTCAATTAATCAATAAAACTTAAAAAAAATTACATGATTAATATATATATATATATATATATATATATATATATATATATATATATAATAAAAGATATTGATGAGTGAATAAAAATTTTCAACTCATTTGCATATGACAAATTAATCAATCGTGTCACATTTTTTATATACTACTAATTAAAAATAGAGAATAACGTCGAATGAATCTTTTTATTAAAGTGTTGAGGTACAAGTGAGAAAAAAAAATTAGTAAACATTAAATTATAGATTTAAATGCTCTGTAGCTTAAAAAAGTGATTAACATGTCTATGAAACACATCTATTTCAATCAAACAAAATTATAATTTAACTAAAGAAATAACTTATTATAATTTACTTGAAATGACTTATTAAACACAATTTATGTATTGATAATTTTTTTCAAATGTGTTTTGTATAACTGCTCAAAAAAATGTTTCCTTAATATAAAATAGCCTTTAAATACCAAAAAGTACTCAATATTTCAAAGTTGGAGTCTTTTGCCTATATATTGGTAGCTGTTGGTGTTAGATTCCTAAAATAAAGCATAACCTTTAAAACTGGTTTTTACACATCACTATTACTCAATCCTTTTATAAATTATCATCGTAAAAATAAAGAATTATTATTATTATTATTTTCCTTAGAAGAAAGTGAGAAAAAGAAAAGTTAAAAAAACTGAAATAAGATTTTTTTAGCAAAGTGTCGAATTGAGGCTTTTAAAGACAGACATAATTTATCCTTAATGCTCCAAAAGAAGCAAAGAAGGGGACAGGAATTAAATACACCTTTTCTTTATAAATAAAAGAAAAATAAAATTAATGAATTAATCTAAATACTATGTGCCTTCCTCAACTTACAAGAAACCTACGGCTTCCTTTCCAAAAGATTGTGTAAACTTTCTTTTCTTTTTAAAAATGTTTTTAAGGATGTCGCATCTCATAAGCTAAGTCTAAATTAAATTAATATGCAATGGAAACTATCGATATGTAAAAACTATTCATTATTTACATGAATAAGTTATTAAACTAGTAAAGATATTGATTTATGATTCAATATTTACAAATAAGAAATTGAAATTTGATTGAATCAATAATATTATTTTTTAATTGTTTAAAAATATTTAATAATATAAATCTTTATTCTATAAAAAGAAATAAAATTCTTATTAACTAGTGAAGTAATATTAAGTTCATACATGGATACAATATTTTTTATCAATAAGAAAATAAAGGAAAAATAAATACATGTTTTAATTAAAAAATCTTGTTAATCGATTTTACTTGAAAAAAGACAGATAGAAGATGCAAATAAAAGTCTCACACAAGTTCATTCCATTCCTTATCCCGTTAAAAGAAATCTCAAAAATTATGTTTTAATGATTAAAATACAATATTTTGTGAAAAAATTTCTTGAAATTTAGGTACAAATTTTTATATCTCACATTAAATTGAAAAAAAAATGAAAATAAAACTAATAAATACACTATTAAGATTTTGAAAAATTCCTTATATAAATTAAATTCAACTTCACCCTGGTAGGTGAGGTTTGCAACCATATATATATATACATATATACTTTAAATTAAGTTGAGGTGTTTGTACACTCTAAATATAAAGACTCTAATATGTTAAATGGTGGGATTTAAGCCTAACTCAAGTCTCATAAGTCGACTTGTAAGGTGTGAATTGCACTCACTTATATATTATGAATTTGTCTTATCTATAATCGATGTGGGACTTCTAACAATATTAGTATTATGAATTTTTCTTAAAAGACCCGTCTAAAGTGTTTAATGCAGTATGTAATTAATAAAAAATATTCTATATTATTTTTTTGTAAGCATAGAGATTCTACAATATAATTTAATTTAAACAGTTACAAATTATAAATAACTTTTGCATTATTTTTTAATTAATTAGAGGAGAATTTATAGTGAAGTGGGGGCAAAGGGATATTTTCATTCCATGCATTGAAGTTATGCAAAATGCACATAATTGTTGAAAGTTGAATGACATTTGAGTGATAGTGAGAACCACTTTTTCATATTCTCTTTAGCACAAAAGTGGTAAAGTCATAGCAAATAATATATAATAATAAACTAAGTATGAACATGTTTCTCGAATATACTTCTTATTATGTTTTGCAAATAAAACAATCCTTAATTTAAAAAGAGAGAATAATTGATAGCGTAAAGCATTGTGCAAAGCAAAAACAAGTTGTGAAAAGTTTGAAAGGGAATGAAGTTGTAGAATTATGCCATAGATGGAATTAATGAGTACATACACATTCCAATGATTCCTTTGAATTCTCACACTAAAAACTCAGAAATGGAGGGAACAAATTTTAACTATCAAATAACAAATACCAACCACATATGTAACAAAATATGACACTTGTTTAAAGATGACATAACTTTTCTACCTCACAATAATCAATTATTCCATCTCTATAACTTTTTACGTATATTGATACATCTTCTTCTTCTTTCTTCCAAAAATACTCTTTAACCAGATATATTAATAAAGAATAAAGTTTCTCATGATTTTTTTTTAAATGATATCTCTTTGACCCTGTTTTAATTTCTTTTCATAATATCTCTCTAATTTTTAATAAACTTAAGACTTAATTACATTTAAAGTTTATAATAAATTTAGTTATTTTTAATTAATTTTTTTATCCATTAAATATTTAAATTTTTGTATTTTTAGTTGATCTTTTCTCATTTAATTTTTTGTTAACTAGGTTAAAAAACTATTATTTTAATAAAACTCCCATTTATTTATTAAGAAATATAAGGTTTTATGATTAATATAAGATGATATTTAAATTAATATAAAATAATGAGTTATTGTATAATCACTCGTAACATTTTTTTATGAGAACTATAAAGGTTATTTATTATCCTACATTAAACTTGATATCATTTTTATATTAATAAGAAAATTTCATATTTTTTTAATTCACATAAACAAGTAAGCAAGATAATCTACACGATAATAATCACGTCACTTAATTAATAAAAAAGATAACCTATAAATATTCAATTAAAAAATATAAAAATTTTAAATATTCAATAGACAAAATAAGTAACATATAATCAATTAAAAGTGTTTAAATTTATTATAAACTTGAAACTTAATTAAACCTAAATTTAATAATAGATAACATTTATGAAAATTTCAAACTATGATGATAAAAGGTAAAACAAAAAACAGTTTAGATAACAAAACTATAGAAATTAGATTATGGTTAAAAAGTGATATGTGTAACTAAACCTAATTTTTTCAACTATTGTTTGCTTTGATATTTTGTTAAGAAAAAAGAAAAAAAAAAGAAAAATCTTCTGCCAGTAAGTTGCAAGCTTGCCATGGTGGTCTGGCAGAATAAAACTTAACCCTTTTTTTTAACTCTTTTTGAACATTAAACCCTACCCTTTAAGCTACAACTACGTAAGCATAAAAATAAATAATTTATTCTTCTTTTCATTCAAAGAAAGTAGGAAAAGAAAAGGTAGAAAACCAAACTGAAGTGACCCAAAGTATATATTGGTAGCAAAGTGTGAAAGGCTTTCAAAGATAGGTATAATTTGATCCTTAATGCACTAAAAGATGCAAAGAACCAGACAAAAATTAAATTCACTTTCTTTAACAGAAAAATTTGCCCAAATTAATATGTGCCTTCCCTTACTTACAAGAAACCTACGGCTCCTTTTCCAAAAGATTGTGTCACTTTTCTTTGCAATTTAGCATATAATGGAAATTATCTTCAACACATACACTCATAGCTTTAATAAACAAATATGTAAATTCAACCGTAAACATAATATAAAATAATATTATGTATTTTTTATGAATGTTAGAAGTTCCATATCAACTAGAGATAAGACCACTTTATATTATATAAATGGGGTGCAAACCTCGTCTTACAAGCTGATTTTGTAGGGTTGAGTTAGACTTATACTCCACTTCTAACATGCCTATCTTAGCGAGATTTCTTGGATATTCTGTTCCACCCGTTATCGGGCCGCTAACATACCACCCACGCACGAGATGAATATACCTCAATGTGAGGGGGTATGTTGGATTTTCACATCGACTAGAGATAAAGTCACTTCATATTATATGAGTGAGGTGCAAACCTCACCTTACAAGCTGGTTTTATAAGATTGAGTTAAGTTTAAACTCCACTTCTAACAATGAACATTAAACAAGATTTACTAAATAGATAAAACATAAATGAAATATAAGAGTAAGAACATTTTTTTAACTTAAATCTTTGATACAATAAATTTATGATTTATATATATATATATATATATATATATATATATATATATATATATATATATATATATATATATATATATAATATTCAATTTTTCATTTTTACTTAATATAAAACTTGAATCCATATTTGAATTTCTAACCATTTTATAGACCACATGCATCAAAGTAAGTTCATATGTATTCATTAAAATGTTTTAATCCAACACTTATACTTATATTTTTAGTTGAAAATATTCAAAGAACCTATTATGCATAGATGATGATTAAAATTAAAAAAAAAAAACACTACAAGAAAATTAAGTATTATCGATAAACAGAATCCATCGTTAATAACAAAAATTCGTCAATAATTTAAGTTTATTGTGAATTATCAACGACTATAAGTTCGTCGATAAAGTCTCCGTTAATAAATTTTACTGGTGGATTCCATAATTCTTTAATAATTACCTAAGTCTCAAATCCATTTGTAAATTCGTTGGTAAAAATCAAGATTGGGTTCTTATTCTCCCTGTTCTCTTCCTCTTCTTTTTCATTTTTTTTTCTTCTTCTTCCTCCTCTCCTACTCCTTGTGCCTCCTATGTCGTTGTTGCTATGCAATGTTCACCGCCAATATTGTCACCATTGTCGTGACGTCCATTACTACTATTACATCTTCATTCTCATCCTCTTCTTCCTCCATCTCCAATTCCAGTCACCATTGTTGTCTAGCCTTCGCGTCACCATCACACCTCCACCTTGTTGTTGTGCCTCCACATTGCTATGACATTGATGCTTGCGCGATTGACTCCAACTTCTTCTTTCCCTTTTCCTTATCCTCTTATTTCTTCTCTCTCTTTTTCTTCTTCTTTTACCCATCTCCCTTTAATAAAACATATCATTAGACTAGACGAAAAATTTGTTGCTTAATTTACTGACGGATTTGCGTACAAATATTTTTATCAATAATAGAAGTTACAAGTTATTGAGAAATTTATCGATGAAATTGGCCGACAGACAAATTATCGACAAAAATATCTATTGATAATACAAATTTCAAATTATCAAAAAAATTTACAGATGAATTTTACTAACAAATTCATCTACAACAAAAATATCCATCGATAATTTAAATTCTAAAATCTATATGTACATTTGGATCTTTCTAACAAATCTATTTCCGCAAATAAAAAAAGTTCCTCAAGAATAACGAAAATTCTTGTTGAGAAAATACTTTAAAATCACACCACCAATTTAAATATTTGCACTTATATAAAAATAATTATCTTAGATTAGATGATGCACTTTATAAATACATGCTGGTGCAAAAACAAACACCTTATTTTCATTGTTCTTCTAAGGAAAAAGGCAATTGGGTACGAGGTTGGTAACAAGAAGAGTCAGTGGAAGGTATTATTAGAGTATTAATTTGTGATATTCAAGAAGAAGAAAAAAAAAACAAACACTACCCTCAAACTAATGTATCCATGCATAGGGATTTGTACTTACAAACTTTCATAACTAAATATTAATTCAAATTTGAACAGAATGAAAACTCTATCCACTACAAATATTTTTTATTATTATTTTGTTTTGAGTTGAAATCTAATATACCATTTTGAACATTGCTACGCATGTTATCCACTATCTTACTATGAATTACTTTATGTAAAAGTAAAGTGAGGCAAACCAAGTTCTTGAGCACCGTACCCATTAGAACAAGATGGGATGTGATATAACACAAATTCCTTTTTTGTCAAAAAGCAGGGCTTAATATGATTATTGTTTTTTAATACCAAAAAATCACGTTCATACTTCTTAATCTGTCCATATCTGACTTGATGTTGTGTAGGAGTACTAATAATAAATTCAAATATTAAATAAAATCTTTCCAGATTTTCTACTTGTCACAGTAATTTGTTCTTCCATCAATAATATATATTAATTTAGGTTGCTTTGTTGAAGAGGGACAGAGAATTGAACCAATCCCCATGAATAATTATACACAATCTGACAGGAAAAAGAGACTTTTGTAGCCTAAATCTTTATAGGATCAAGCAAGAGAAAATTGAGAATGTGTATCAGGTGTTATTTTATGAAGAAATAGTCCATAATAGACTGCTGCTGCTGATATTTCATAAAATATTATACAAATAATCAAGAACGTGCTTCATCTGAGAAAATTTTGGAATGCAAAACGAATAGAATGTTAATTGGTTCTGCTTATAATTATTCAGTCAAGTCTTAATTATTGGCTAATGCAAGGGATGCGGATTATTTCATAGGTTGTACAAATTTTTTATGATTTGTGAATGTAGGAAACAAGGAGTTAAATTAATTCTATATATATTAATCATCCATTTTTGGTCTAACTTAACTTTGTAGAACATGTAAAATAAAATTCGTATATGTATATTATAAATTTATTTTATTTTTAGTTGGTGTAAAAGATCTAATACACTCTTATTCTGCCAAATCATATACATTTTGAGTTTAACACACTGAATATTAATAGTGATTTTATATAGACTCAACAAATGACAAATATCTTTAAAATAAATTTCAGATGATTTAGATATTATCATAAGATAAGATGTAAAAGTATTATTCAAATTCATAAAATTGATTTATAAGATATAGTTTACATTCGTTTATATGTTGAATTTCCGGTCAAGATGAATCTCCAACCCATATTTTCAGTCTAAAATTTTTGTGCCATTTTTTTATTTTGTTGAATGATAAATTGACAGAACAAAATAACTTCTGGATACTAGAAGGCAAAGTGTGAAATGAAATGTTGAGACTTTTGTAATAAAAATTCATCCATATAATTAGTGTAAAAACCTAATTTCATCCTGTTGCAGCTATTTAACTAATCCTTAAACATTCGAGAATCTTCTTAAAAAGGATTGTCTAAGTAGGAAAAACGATGTCCAAAGATTTGAGTCCATACTTAATGAAAGTGTTTAGATATTCAAACCCCACACCTACGAAAAAGAAACGAGTTTATAATCCTCAATCACTTATGTTAAACCGCATTAGCTTTATTTTCTTTTGTTTAGGACTTTGTTTTCCAAACATCTTCTATTATGTTTCGGAAAAAAAAAAAGACTTTTATACAAGAGATTAATATCTTCAAGAGAATATAGTTTATGTGTAAAAGGAATTATAAATCATCTTTATAATAAATTTATTAATTTTTACGATATTTATTTTAAAAAATATTAGTTTGGGGTGTTATGGGTCATTTGGGGTGACAAAGAACTGCAATATTCAAAGCAAAGAACAAAAGTTGCACTGCCTTTGAAAAGTATCAACATTTTGAATGCTTTAAAGCATTAATGACCCCTAAAAAGAATACAATTAGTGGGGTCATGCTTTTCAAATTCTCTTTATCTTTACTTTTTCTTCCTTTGTAATGATTTATAGATCATATTTGTAAGATTTAAAGTATCCAAAACGACTGGTGCAATATCTTGGTATCTAAAGAACCTTTTGGCCGTTGGGATGCGTTGTGCAATGATCATAGGTTGCAAGTTTATGACGATAAAATAAGGTTACTTAAATAAAATGATAATATATGTACCAAGGAGTTCAAATAATTGACATTGGATAGAAGCGACCAGTCGACACCAACATTACTTGTTGCGAATGAAATTGGATTTAAATTTTTTGAGTAAAATTTTCACTTTAATTAGGATTAAATAATGATTTCGGTTTTTAATTTTTGATAAAAATCGAAATTAGTCTCTTTTTTAAATTTTAGTCCAATTTAGTTTTTTAATTTTAAAAAAATTTAACCAAATTTTGTTAAATCTAATTGTCATTTCAAACATGTTTTTCAACTAATATTGAAACAAAAATGTATAAAAATGTGTAAAACGACATAAACAACTTCAATACTGTCATGAAATGTATTTGAAACGCCGAATAAACTTAACAAAATTTGATTAAAAAAATTAAATTCACACATTTATAAAGTTGGAGGACTAAATATTGGACCAAAGTTTGAAAGTGAGACTAATTCCAATTTTCAATAAAATTTACGGACCAAAAACATATTTAACCCTTTTAATTATTATCTTTATAGAAAACATAGTTAAAAGGAGAGAATCATATTTATATTATCAGAAATTTTAAAATAGCAAACATTTTTTTTGGTAGAATAAAACTGTTTTTATGTAAAATTTGTTTGAGTTCCCTTGTAAAGTGAGATTTCTGACTTAGTAGGATCTAAATTATAAACTTTTTATAGTATTGAGGCAAGGAGATAGTGGCATATGAGATTGGCATGGAGACAAAGTTTCCACAGCTTGAGCTTTTGCAGTCTTTAGGAAAGAAAGAGGGAAAACAATAAAGTTTGAATGGGTGTGTTCCCTTTATGCTTAGAAGGCCACCCTCTTTTTAGTTCTCTCTTCTTTCTATTATTACAAGTGAATTTTTGCATGAAAGTAAGGGATTTCTCGGATCTAGAACTCCCAATAATCAGTGTATAATTGTGGACATTTCTCTCAGACACATTCACAGCATCATCTGTGCAGTGACCTTGGATCCTTCAACTAGCTGGGGACAAACAAAGATGGATCCATAAGGTCATTAGTGGGAGGAATGTTGTGTAGGAATGACCTTTGTCCTAAAGGCTAAGATGACCAGTCAAAAAGTTAACGAGGATGGCTACACAAAAGTTAAAAAATTCCAACAAAACACTCACTGCTTACAAAGTTTTTCTGAGATCCTTCCTTATTTTGGGCTTCTGGTAAGGGCTTTGGGAAAACACAGCATGTAACAAGAAGTCCATTTCCTTCCTCTTTCATCATATTTATTTTTTTTATTTCTCATCATGCTAAATGTACCAAGCTACATGTAAATTATACATTTCAGTTTTAGCATGTATAAGTATAATAAACTTCAAGAAAATGTGCAATATGAAGCATTATGTATATTCTACCTAAAAGTACAGAACCACATCATGATATGATAAAAATAATATTTTACCCCTCACAGAAAAATACACACTGCACATACATTAATATGTTTATTCGAGTTATTAATAGAGATAGGAGATAAATAGATATTTACCTTGGATTGACGTGACCAGTTCGACAAATTATGTTTCATCAAAATATATTCTAGTATTCATCATCGCCACAAGAAATAAACATTCTTTTATCAGCAAAATAATATATTAGGGGTGCAGTAATTGCGAATACGGGCCACACAACAAATAAACATGATAGTACATATATGCTATACAAACAACGTGAGGTACGAACATGAAGTCGCATATACAGACCCATATGATAAAGCTTATAGTATTTTGCAAGGATTTTTGTTGTTCACACACTAGGGTCCTTCCCGAACCTCATAAGCACATGCGTTGCAAGCATTGACCCTCTGCGAGTTATTTCTGCTATTCGTCCGAGAAATGGCACCTTCGCCGTTTCTCTATTCGTAATTGGTTTTTTGTCCCACCTATTGGGTTTGTAAACATAAAATTTAGTCACATAGGTGGAGTTATTATTGCTTACACTAAAGCATTGATGAAGTATTTACATTTTGTTTTTGGAACATAGAAGAAACATTTACCCGAGCCTTCAGTTATTGTTAGTTGGTATAGCAAAAACAATATATTGACTTAGTTTCTACGGCCCTAAATGTTGTATAATTTATAGTTTATTCAACTCATTTCCATCACAGGAAACTAGGGTGCATTTGTGAAGCATGCGAGTTAAAATGAACCAAATCATAGATACACACTTCTGAAAAACAAGCAAAGCGCTTTTGCAAATTTGCCCGTCCTTTGCAAGTTCAAATAACCAATGTACCCTGGCTTGAGTGTCTAAACACCGAGTTTCAATTGATCACGACTATGTAAAAGCTTAGTTAGTTGACATGCTTTTTACCCTGTATAGCAAAGGTATTTGTAAATTATGAAAAATATGAAAACAAGTAATTTTTTTTTTAAATTAAGAAAACTTTTTATCTACTTCATTACTTGATTAAAAGAATAATAGATAAAAACTAAAATATAAAATACGGGCTTTGAAGTTTTCAAACTTGAAAAAACCTTAAACATTACTTTAACTAATAAATCCTACCTTCCCTGTACATAAATCTCTTTTTGACTATGGTCAAATATTTACATAAATGCTACGATTAGTGACACTCATCATCTCACTCGTTCTCCGTAATGATTTTTTTTATTAATTAATTAATTAATGGGAGGAGAGAAAACTGTGATCGCACAACTTATCTTGATGACAATCATCTTTTCCCATCATGGGAGGAATTATCTTATTAATTTACAACAATGGTTGTATATTGACTAAAAATATATAGTTAAGGATATTAGGTAGAAAATTTTCTATGTTGCTACTGCTCCAAAGGATTACGAGAGACTAATCTAATATGCTTTTATTTCTCCCTCAAAAATGCGTGTATTATGTAAACTTCTATTTACTGGGCTTTCAGTTGAAAAACAGGTACAAATATTAATGGGCTTCCAGTTGATAAAGAGATACAGGTAGAGGGCTGAATTGATACTCCACGTGTTCTCTTAAAAAGGATAAAGAGTAGTCATACATTACCTTCTTCTTTTTTTTAACTTGAAATAGTTGTATGTATTTGGTGTTAACTGTAGGATATTTCTGCGGATTTACAGTGTCAACAACTCATTTAATTATTTTCATTAATTAATTCCCCACGGGGTGTCTTATTGAAACTCATCTAACTAACTATCGTAACTTTTATTATTTAAATAATTTGGAGATGAGAAATTATAACAAATTTCAACAAAATGTTTCGTTGCAAATTGTCGTGCATACTAGTTGAGGATATGTAAAGTTGATAGGTAATACTTCTGTGAAACATATAAAGAATGATATACCCGATTTTCTGATTCAAAAATATTTTGATATAACCACTAGATCAAGAAGAAATTCTTCTCGTATACAAGTCCTTTGACAATTTGAACTTAGATGAATACTTACGGTGTAACTTGTGAAAATCTCAGTCTTACGACTTGTACTAGCTTTTTCAGAGGTAGAATGAGTCAATACATTGACAATTTCTCTACATTTTTTGATGTAGAATTCTTTATATGTTGAAATATGGGAGTTATTCTTGCTATTGAGTATTTTAAGGAAGCTTGTTTTAGATGTGTTTGGTTAGAAAGTAATGTTAGAGTTATGTAAGACTTTACTTAATTGTTCCTTGGTTTAAGAGGAAAAATGGAGAAAATGCTTGAATATATGTAAAAGAATAAAAGAATAGAGTTTAAGTGATATCATAATTATAATTATAGGTAGGAAAATCATTGAGGATAAGTTAGTTTCCATAGGATTAAAAAATAAAATTCATTATAAATGTTATGATATTGTATATGTCGTTCTTGGTTGTTCTTGATTTTTTTTCATGACAGGTATAATGTTTCTATATTTAGAGTTGTTTTGAAAGAAATTTGCTATGTACTTTTTGTGCATGGACTTGGTTTGAATTCTCATATTTTGTTATTATTTTTATTTTTTTAATAATATTTTTCATTTTAAAAAAAAAACATATTATTGTAGTAAAAATAATTTATGGAAAAAATTGAGAAATAAAATATTTTTTTTACTAGACATCATATTTGATTATTGGGAGGGAAAGGAAGAAATTTTAATAGAGGAGAGAAGAAAGGAAAGGAAGGAAGAAATTTTAATTAAACATTATGTTTGACTGAAAAATTAAGGAAAATATGGATTTTAATGGAGTTAAGAAAAGATAATAGTTTATTTTGTTTGATTCACAAGTATAAGAAATTATAATTATAAAATTAAACTGTAAAAGTATGCGTATATAATAACCATTAGAGCTTGCTATAATACACTCTCTTGCCTTCCATTTTATTATTTAAAATTTTATTAGAAGTTACAATTTTATGTAAGGATCCGTTAAATGAGAATACTTGCAAAATTTAATAATTTCAATCAAATAATAAAAAAATATGAATGAAGTGCGTTAGGTTTTGTGTCGATCTGATTTTTAAATCAAACTACTTTCAGTCTTCAAGTATAGCCCCTGGTTATAAAAAAACGTGATAAAGAATTTCAGTCTTCTGTAAATTTTTCTGTGTTCAGCAGCCCTATCAGACATTTTTAGCCATGAACTTCTACGTCAGGGGAACTAATTCTCTTCTAAATTTTAACTACACTCAATTACTCAGCTCTAAACTCATCGTGTTCATCTTAAATATCGAAGTATACTATTAAGAACCTTAACCCAAAAAGATATCGAAGAATAACCTGACGTAAAAATGTTTACTTCGTCAGGGACCACGATTATACCTTTGGGACAAGCACTAAATTATAATCACTTTTACAGTTACTTCAAACCACCATTTATCAGTTTGTATGAAAAAAAGAAAGGCTCCCTCTCTTCATGCACATGCAGAATTGCAGATGCAAGTATACATACGAGCACATAGTGGTAGCATGGCATGATTGTTTTATTATGACTAACTAAATAGATGCGCAAGATAATCTATAAATTACAAGTGAATCTTCTATTCAACATTCACTCCATATGTTCTATTCATTGGCAAAAATATGACTCTTAGACAATATAGGATAAGTTGCAAATATTTCTAGTACTACTAAATTCAAAGTAAGGAGTCCTAAATAATCCTAAAATGTCATTTTGATTTTTTTTTTTTTTAAGGAAAGCAGAAAACAGTGTGCTCAGTAGATTAATACATACCAGTCCTCATGGCGAACGATTTTACCCTCTTTGAGATACAACTTGATTAGCGATACCATGTCTATATTCCTCCCCAAGAATTTATAGTATTGCTTATTGTCAATTAATATCTGTAAGCAACATCCATCATCTTGGATCATCCAGAGAGATCAAGTACGCACTTGAACTTTTAAACAACACAAAAGATTGAAGTACAATATATATACACTATATAAATTAAGTGACACTAGATTTACTAACCTCTCCATTTCCAGGTGAGATCATATATTCTTTGATACTGTATTCCACAATCTTTGACTCCTTAAATAACTGGGATATATGCAGACAAAAAAGAATTTGGGAATTAGCTCAACATTAAGAAGAAAGAGAAAAGAAAAAACACCTGAAACAAGATAAATTTTGTATAACACAACTATTGAAAAAAACCATTATATAGGAATAGCTAATCTGCTTCTAATATAAAAAAAAAAAAAAAAAAAAAAAAAAC
>Ga0209589_1009912_pt1 | contig 14126 bp, 9 predicted proteins | sample CowpeawhiteBW_FD_187525 | JGI IMG/M metagenome (GOLD analysis project Ga0209589, IMG submission 187525) | Root nodule microbial communities of legume samples collected from California USA - Cow pea white BW (SPAdes) (version 2) | ecosystem: Host-associated > Plants > Roots > Nodule | place: USA... | reverse complement strand
TATATATATATATATATACATATACATATATATATCATAATTAAGGAAAGAGTAAGCCAAAAAAGAAAAATCAATACTCCTTGCCAAAATCTATTTATCATTTATTACCATTTAGTTCAATATGGTCAATGATACACTGCAAAAATCACTCATACCTAGGAATAGTGGTCCCTTGGTGCAGTGTGTAAATTGTTGATGACACGATTTAGCGTTATCTCTTTTTTCCAATGACCGGCCACACCTTTTTTTTAACTTAGGGGTCCAATTCTTTAACCAAAAAGCAACCCTTCTCATTCACCTTTCGAACTTTAAAGATAAATAAAATCAAAGCTTAGTTTCTGTTTTTGCACTAGTTCCCCTAATTAAGTAAAAAGCAGTTGGATCAACAATTCAAAGGAAACAAAATGTTTTCAAATTTAAAATCTTAAAATATTAATTTTAATTTTCAAATTTCATTCACTTCAATAAGCAAATCATCTTATACCTTCGTCGAACAGGATTATTTTTCTCATGTACTAATGTCTCTAATCTAGTGAGTTTTTCTTGGTTTATCTATATTTGATTGACTAGAAAATAAAATGAAAAATGCAATCAAATAAAATGACATAAAAAAAGTACTATAATGGGATCCCTGTGCCTTTACTTTTTAAAATCACATTGACATAATTTACTTCTTGATGTGTGTTGATATAATGATGATAACAAATTATTTAGAAAAATTATTACATATGTAAAATAAAAGTAGAAATTGTATTCAACTCTAAAAATAAAATAAAAATGTTGTAGGAAGGAGGGTATTAGTATGTGGTGAACATTGAAGCAATCAACATCTAATAAATTGGTGAAGCTGGTGGACAGACATGTGTAGAAAAGATAGATACAGAGCATGCCATGCATGTAATCCAACAAAACCAGCCAATAACATATGCATTTGTGCAAGAAAAAAACAGCGTAGTGGTTTTCAAAATTCCTGTGTGTGGCGACTCATCTCTGCAAATATATCCTGCTTTTATAACTCATCTCAGTCCATAAAACCCTGTATAGTTTAACTAAAAACACATCACTCCAGATTCTTCCGTAAATAGGCCAAGTTTAAAGCCTAACCAAAAATGGGTATTGATTTTGTGACACTTTTATATTCGCTTTTAAATTCCATATAAGTCTGACAAATGATTTTGAAAATTTGGATTTAAGCTTATAATTCATTTATAGAAACCAACTCCATGAAAACTATTTTCTCTAAATAGTTTTGTGAGATACTTAAATTCTACTTCTCTACTAATATCATTTTAAAGTTTGGAATAAACACTAATTGATATAATGATGATATGATGATGTTAACTTATCATATGTAAAGTAGATTACCTATGATACTCCTAATATAATAGAGGATTTTTCCTAAGAAGGAATATCATCAAATCTACAAAAGATTAGCCTAAACAAAACTAAAAGAAGTCAAAGAATCAGTGACCAAAAAAGTGATATCACTGATGAAGTGAAAAAGACCATACTTGATGAAGTATCCTGGTTGAAGCTTAATGTAAATCAAACTAAATAAATTGTATTAACCATATTTGCATCCCATACTCATGTTGATTGTTATTCTACTTTTTCATTTAAAGTTTGGGGGCCAAGATATTTTTCTGTTTGCCTGAAATTACAGCAATCACCAACTCATTTATAACCTTAGGTTCACTATCTTATTAAAATAGACAATCTCTGCAAAGTCATAGTATCATGTATAGGGGATGCTACTACTTTCCAAATGTAAGTACTTAAACCTTTTGGAAGAAACAGTTCGGATAAGCATTACTGCTAATAGAAGATATAATAATCTTTTGGAAGAAATAGTTCGGAAGAAACAGTTCGGATAAGTCATACTACTCTGTTATTTTTCCTACATAATTCACAACCTCTTTTCTTTTGTAGTTTCTTTCATTCACTAAGGGAATCTAATAATAGTCTATACATGCCAACCACAAGCATCAAGCTACATAATATATGATACAATTAAGGGCCAGGGGTGAATCAAGCTACATTATATATTAGATTGTTTATTGAAGACCTAAGCAAGGATTTCAAAACTAGAAAAGAAAGAACAATCACTCTCTCTTCCTTCTATTGTCCACTGTAGGATTCCTCATATCATTTTTAGCTAGACCAGAGTCAAGGGGCATACTGTATGACATAGGAGAAGGAGCTTAGTAGGTGCTGTTGTGGCATCAACGCTTGTAGCAGGTACTGGTGGTAGTGCAGATATAGGTGCCCGAGCTGGAGTTAAAACAGGAGCAGGAACTGCAGATGTGGCACTAGGTTCAGGAAGTGATCTTGGTAAAATGTGTTTTAGCGGATTGTTCCTATAATTCTTCCAGAAGTAGAATTGTTGTCTATGAACCAGTTCCTAAAATACAAAGACAATGGTGTTTGGACAATTTGCGAGATACAAGTAAAGCTAAGCAACTATTTTCGGTTATTTATTTCAAAGATGTCCAGTAATGCAGGCCATCAACCTTATTAAATGTTATTTTCTCAAAAATACCTTATGTTCCACTAAAATTTTCCCTAGTCCCCAGCCATTGCCAAACATGAGTCCCAATTTCTTGCCCTAGATTACAAACAATTTGAAATCCATGTTTTTCTTTCAACGATAATGCATATATATTGACATTGATGGCAAAGATAGATAAAAACAATACAAAGAATGAACAAAGATACAAAGAATCGAGGAGAAAGGAAGAGAATTTGGTACTCAATGAAGGAACGTGCAATGGTGAATTAGGCTCGTTGTCGGGTGATAGGAGAACTGGTTTGTTGCTGAAAAAATTGATGGAGAAGAAGAACGAATTTCCCAAACCCTTAATCGATAGTGCCCACTTGAAATATCAATGTTGTTGTGCTTGAAGGATGCGACTGTTGTTGCTCTGGTTGGAGACGCGGTTGCTCTGGTAGGAGACGCGGTTGCTATGGTTGAAGACGTGGTTGGTTCTACTGTGGTTGCAGACATAGCTGCTTCTACTGTGGTGGGAGATGAGGCTTTTATAGTTTTCGCGTGAGGGTTAGACGAAAAGAAAACACAAATGCGAGGCGCGATGGAATTTTTTTATGATACATAGACAACGCTCTTCTGCATAAACGCTCTCACTTGATTACAAAACGCTATCTATTTAATCTATTTAAAATGATTTATTTATTTTTAAATATAAATGAAACATACACAATGCCTTTACGAAAGAACGATAAAGTGGAGAGGTTGAAACATTTTTAGTGAAGTTGCTAAAATAAATAGCGCTTTTTTACTTAAAAGCTATATTAACATAATGTAGACAGCGCTTGACTTTGTAAATGTTTTCTATCAATTTATATTAAAATATTATTATTTTTAAAAGTATAAAACAAACATAGACAGCGTTTTTTCTAATAAACCGTTATTTATGTATAACGATTTTTATAGCATTTATGTAATAAAGCGTTGTCTTTTAGTATGTGTTTTAATACATAGCATTTAATTAAATAAGCGTTGTCTAAATAGCGCTATCTATTCCTAATTTTGGCGTAGTGTTTGGATTTTACTTTCATTGTTGACCCAAGATTTGATCTCAATAACTCATGTGCATAATTATAAATTCTTTTGTATTGGTATTGAAAAGAGCCATGCACATGTTTCTGTGTCAATTATACTGCCCTATGAGCCTTAAACTTTGTAATACTTGTGTTTCTTTTCTTCACGACTTTATTATGTATGTCAACAATCTTGGCCTTTGAATTTTCTCTGACTCCAACTTACCACTTAACCATTTTATATTGAGTAAATCAATTTTGAATTCTTTATTACAACTACATATGTCCCAAACATCCACTAGTTGTCAACATTTGATAGATGTCAATTACTAACAATACACAAACCACTTAGAACTTCCTTGTGTCCAGTTGCATCTAGTCCCAACCTTCTGTTAACACTCTTCAAAATTTCAAATTTTTACGAGAGAGAATGTATGTTCTTATGGTATCCTTGAATTGTTCCTTATCTGTAAAAAATGTTCCTAATTCCACTTGTAATTTTCCATACTTTTTTACATTCTAAAAGTACTAAATTTACCAAAACTTTCTTGTCGATCATCATATTTGTCATTATCTTCCTTATTGTCCAAATCTTCCTAGTTCCACTCAATATTTGATAGTCCTCTGTCATTTATATTTATGTAATCAATGGGGTTATCGTAATCACCTAAAGATTGCAAAGTTTTCTCATAGTCTGGTTCATAATCTTTCGCAGGTGTTTCTTGTTCCTATGTACTTCTTTTTATCTTTGTCTTGGAAGTTCTTCTTGCCTTAATCACATCTTCATCACATTGCACATCAACTTCCACATTAACTTCACATAACTATTCATTCAATTCATTTTCTACATCATATTCAACATGCACATTGACAAGTTCTTTAGGTACTAAAGTATCTAAATCACCTACAATAGTGTCATTAGCCTCTGCATTCCCTTACCCTTCCTCATCTTCCACATTCTCATTCTCAAACTCAACATCATTACTCTATACACTCTATATAGGCCCACTACACTAGTCAAGCCTATATTCCAAAAGATTTTCTACTACCATAGGTTCAAAAACCATGTGTGTAAGAAATTGGGTTCGAGTCTTGTGTGTGTCATTGGTGTGTTAATTTAATTGTTTATTATTTTTAATAATATGCATGATCATAATCTTAGATGTATAGGAATTATCACGAAACATGAATTGGTTGATTGGTTGTGCATTGACTTGACAACTGGGTGGTTGTGTATTCTAACCTTGGCTTATGCGAAATAAGTTTCTTTTTGGCATGAATATATAAGAGCAGAAAACCCTAGCCGTCTAAGAGGGCAGCTGGAAGTGGTTGGAAAACCCATCTTAGAATGGCCATTTATTAACCATTAAAACAATTTTTAATGGAATTTTTGTTTTAGCCATCAAAGCAATTAAAAGTGGGTTGTAAAGTGAGTATAGGAGTGGAAATAAGGAGAGGAAAGAACTTTTAGTCATAAAGGCAAACAACTGGCACTGAAAAGAGAGTTGAGAGGAAATTTGGAAGCACATTGAAGAAGAAATTAGAAGGAGTCAAGGAGGGGACACGTTGCTAACACCAAAAGATTAAGGTTTTGAAAATTGAGCAAGGAGTCCAGGTTATGGGGTGTTGAACTCGTGAATTTTGTATAAATATCCGGTACATGATTGATTGCTTGAACTGTGATGAGTTTCTGGATTTCTATCATGAACCGCTTGAAGACCCGTCAGGCAACACATGTATTTATGCCTTTTTTGGATTTTTGCCATTAATCGCTTGGCGACATGAACTGCCTGCCAGGTGACACAATCTAAGACACCCAATTTCTGGGTTTTTGCATGATCCGTCAAGCGACACGAGCAGAATTGGCTCAATTTGGAGATTTTTGGATTTGATTAGGGAAAAAGGGAATTATATTTGTTGGATGGGCAATGGAGGTTAGTAATTGTTGAAATATGGCCTCAATTGAGATAATTAAATGAGATAGGTATGAACACAATTTAGGGTTTGACAAGAATTGAAATTTTAGCATAGGAATAATGGATGCTTGAATTATCTTAAGGAAATTGTATGTGCGCACTTAAATTGGTATTAGGTACCATTGGAAACCTGATTGGCTGTAGAATCTTGGAGATATAGCTATCATCGTAGTTGGGGAATTATGAGGGCTTCGTAGGTGCTGATAAATTCTAGGATTTTCCACATAATGGTATGCACCGCCTAACGATATTGATCTGGCCACCAAGCGCCAACATAGTGAATTCTGCATTACGTGGCTGAGAGGTGCAGTTGTAGAGTAGGGATTATGTTGGTTAAAATGTCTTTATAAAAGGGGATTTGTGGACTTTTAGATGAGGGCCTAAAACAATAAAGGAATGCATACTAGTACAAATTAAATTACAGGTTGACTTAGGATTTAGAGGAATTGTGATAGTAAATGTAGTGCAACGTAGTATCTAAACTAGAGTGATGAATGAAGTTGGTAGTAGAAAAAGACTGAGTCATTTGGGATCGTTGTTGAATTGCCTAAGCTCAGCAAAAAGTGCAATTAAAGTGCTAAAGTGTGGTATGATGTGGCATGGGACTGAAAGGATAATTTAGTAAGGTTGAATCAGGGCTATATTTATGATTAAAGGGGAATATATTAATGGTCAGCTGAAATAATAAATGTGAATTCTTGAGATTGTGCATATGTGATAACACCTAGCGAATTGGTGCTCATGAGATGGATTATGATGATTGGAATTGGTGTTGACAATAACTAGCTAGGATTGTGATGTTAAGGACAAGTATTAGTATGGACTAAGTGTGGTAGAAACTGAGCAGGACTGTGAAAAATCAGTACAACTCGTTGTACTGGTGTAGCGCCTGGCGGTAAGGTCTGGACCGCCAGACGATAGCTACAAATCTAGAGAGTTATTGGAGCGTTTAGCACCTGGCGGTGGGGACGATTCCGCTAGGTGACAACTGTGTGGATAGTGGAACTAGGAACGTGTGGCGCCTTGCGGTGGCATTGGTCGCGCCAAGCGATACCTATAGAACTAGGGACTTCTGAGGCACTTAGCACCTGACAGTAGATAGGTTTCGCCAGGCGGTCTACAATTGGTTTTCTCTTAACGACGCTTAGACAGTGTCAGGCGATGATGCTAGGGCTGTCAAAATGGGTAACCTGACCCAACCCAGCCCAACCCGGCTCGACCCACCACGGGTTGATCACTTAGTGAGCCAATCCAACCCGGGTCACTTATTAGCAAGCTAAAAAAATTCGAACTCAGCCCGACCCACCGCAGGTTGGTAGGTTAAACGAGTTGGCTCACGGGCTCACTTAATTAACAAAAATATAATTTTTTTTATTTTTTTCAATCAAAACTAGATTATAATTCTAATTAAAATCTAAATAAACTTTAATACAGTCAAAATACCAACAAAAATCACAAAAATACAAATTATCTATGTGTTAGCTAAAAAACCAACCTAACATGACCCAAATGCAAAGCCAACTTAACAAAAAAACACTTATGTGATTCTTTATTTGTGGGTTGGTGAGCCAACCCGGCTCACCACAGGTTCAACCCAGGTGAGCCAGGTTCTAGGTGATTTAGGTCAAAAATCAACCAGTATTGAAATTTGTAAAAAAATTTCAACCCATCCCGACCCGAACTCGTGGTGAGCCGGGTTGGCTCGCGGGTTCTAACCCATTTTGACAGCTCTAGATGACGCATGGGAAGTGGTTTGTTTTCTTTGGATTTGTGTGGTCTACAAGGCTTTGGGTGGTACCTTAAGGATGGATCTTGCTAGAACATTCTTTGAGTTATGGCTCAGAATGGCATTTATTGAGTTATGGCTCAGAATGAAGGGTAAACATGTGGCATTCTTTGAGTTATGGCTCGGAATGGTGGGTGGTACGAGTGTGAGTGTGTGAGTTGTGGCTCGTACGGAGGGTCTCCACTCGATTGAGAAATCATAAGTTGTGGCCAGTGATGTGATAATCTTGTATCGAGAGTACAAATTGTTGTTCGTATTAGGAATTCCACCTGGCGTTATAGAGTGTGGTCCGTAGCATGATATTCTTGCACGTGTTTCTATGAGTTGTGACATGTAGATGGTAGAACCATGAGTTGTGGCTTGTGGCGCAAAGGATATCCAAAGGTGATCTAAAGATATAGAACGTGGATAACATAGTGGTGTCATGTGTTATGGAATCAGAGGATAGAGTTTCTTTGATAAGTGTGTGTTTGTGTGTGTGTGTGTGTATTTGAATTGTGTATATATTTATACTGTTAACTCACCTATCTACTTGTGTTTAGCGATGATCGTATAATTTGTTACACGGGAGCAGATGATGTTGCAGTTGGAGTTGGTGAGGAGTAGTGCCAAAGAGGGGCAGCATGGGATTTTACAGCTTATTTATACTATTTTGTAACCCAGTTTTATATTTAGTTTTTGGAGATGTAGACTTTGAGTCAAACTTATGTATTGAATCTTTGTGCGTAAAGTTTGAAATTTTCCCATAGGAAAGAGACATTATAATAAATGCAATTTTGTTTTGCTATATTATTTTATTCTATTTTAAATTAGTAATATTCGACCAAGATGTTACATGATGTGCAGGGACGAATGTGTTGCGTTTTACATTTTATACATATTTGTAGTGGCATATTCTATGACGCATTTGTTGGTACTACAACGTTGATTCATGGTGGTTTGAATGTGGTTGTCTCAACTTTGGTTGGAAAGAGTGGGAAACACGTAAGTAAGGTACGTGGTTCTGATCTGGTGTAGCTTTGTCACACAGGTCTGTGTTGTGCACTTGCGATGTGAACTGCAAATTCTAGCATTGCTCCGACGGCGTTGGCTTCATGGTGGTTGTCTAGGGTTTTTGTTTGTGGAGAAGGATGAGAGATTGAAGATCACATGGTGGCAGCATGTGATTAGTTTGATTTTGTGTTAGAATGCTAACACGTGGTAACATTTGGCAAAGCTTATTTAGTGAGTGGTAAGAGGGGTGAAAATAGACAAAGAAAAGGGTGTAGAAGTGAAATATATATTAAATTTAAAATAATAATTTTTAAAGAAATAAAAGTTAAATATATTTTTCCAAATTAAACTTTATTAAATACAGAGTAAAAATCATTAAAATATAAAATTAAAAAAGAAAAATAAAATAATAAAAATAAGAATGAAAAAATAATATAAAATAAAAAAAAATTAATATTTTAAATAGAAGTTATTTTTTAATAACAAATATATTGAAAACATGTTAGAAAAAAATTTAATGATGATTAAAATTTTGTTTAAGGGCACACATTATAAAATAAAGTAATTACTTAATTATCTATTTTAAAAATTAACTCAATTTTGAAATGATTTATAGGAATGCATTAGTGAACACAGGCGTCGTCACACATGTGTGTTTGCATTTTTTTAATTTTTATAAAGATTTGAGTTAAGATCAATAAAGAATATATAATTAATTTTTAAAATAATTGTTAGATGTTAAATAGAAAAATAAAATATATACATAAAAGAGGTTTTTAAAATATTTTTTAAAGATAAAAGATGTTTTTAAATTAACAGTTAAGAAGAGTTTTTTAGAATAATAGCCTAAGATAAACTATTTATAAATAAATAATTTTTAAAATAATTAAAGATAAAAATGAAAATATGAAATATGAACACAAAAGAGGATATCTCTTTATAATATAGATATAATAAAATAAATTGATTATAAAAAATTCAAACTTTATACATAATTCAGATTTTGAATATTGATATGAAGGTTCCAGAATTCATAAAATAATAGTATTATTTAAGAAATAAAATAATAATTTATTGTATATTAAATGATAGATTAATGTTAAAATATATTTATATTTTCATGGTGGATTAGTTTAAAAACAAATTAAATGGATTAAAAAAGTAAAATAACTATTTAGAGATATAATTTTTTATATGAGTGTAAATAATTTGTATTGATAATAAATATATATTATTTTTTAAATAATGTTATTTTAAGAAATGAAAGTAAAATATATCTTTTTAAATTTCAATTTATTAAATGACCAAGTAATTAAAATTCATAAAGGGATAAAATTAAAAATGAAAAGAAATAGTATAAAAAGTAATTAATATTTTAAATATAAATTATTTTTTAATAATTTATTAAATAATCAAGTAATTAAATATAAAAGGATAAAATTAAGAATGAAAAGAATAATTTAAAACAAAATTAATATTGAAATATAAGTTATCTTTTCGATAATAAATATATTAAAATTATATTAAAAAGACTCATTTACAAAAATGGGTCGCTTTTTTGTAACGTAATTTAGTAGAATAATTATAATTTATAGAATGTCTCATGTTTATAGTATAAAATAGAACACCGACATAAAGTATATTAGAATTAACCTTTACGATTATCTCAAATTATACTGGAATGGAAGTCCAAAGACACAACACAATGTCATGAAAAGAATCTAAACACAAATTAGATTAAATTGGAAATTTTCGCAAAAAGCAAAAAACTACGAGATAAAAGTACACAAAAAGAAATGCTCAACAATGAGCAATAAAGGATCTAGGAAGCCTAATTACATCGCAGCGCCAACATCACGATCACCAAGAGTCTTCACATCTGCTCCCACCAAGGATTTGGTGATCATCACAAAAGGAAAAAAGCCAAAGAAGAGAACAAACACAAAGAGAAAGGGTAAGCTAGAGTAAAATATTTAACATGTTATTGAGCAAGCAGATTATTAGACAGGTTATAGACAAGCAAAGAAGTAAGCACCCAAAACATGTGAAATCAAACAATTAAAGCACTTTCTAACTCAATATCCGGATCATACTCTTGATATAGAATTCTAAAGAAAGTATGCACCTGTGCTGGTTTCTAAACTCTGCAGAGTCTAGACACAAGAGGTTATCACCTAACCACACACAGGGTTAATCCTCTAATGTCTTGGGCCCAATATGTCTCAAGACTAGGACCTCATGCCACTCTCACCATATAAATCATTCTGCTCTATGTGAGCATGAACGATTATTAGAGTTCAGGATACCTTCCTTTATCTAGACATCTCCTATATCAAGGTATACACTAACCACCATCACCAAGAGTTTCCCTTGAAACTCTTTTACCAACAATTTCCACATGCCATCTCAATCATTCAAGTCTCATGTCAATCCACCACCAACCAAACAAGTCATGTTTTCCATTTCATAGTCAACATAACAAGATTTCATTTAATCTCATACTTTATAAATGCATACCATGACATACATATATCACAAAATAGTATTCATCCCAAATAAGTGAGTACCAACATTTAAGTACCTGCAATTCCATACAATCAAGCACAACACACAACCATAATTCTTACACCAAAATTCCTAAAAAAAATTATTATCACAAAACCAAAATCACTGCAGTAATGCGTGACACATTTCTCAAGATACATACATTTAATCGACGATCCAACCGGTCACACCACAAAATAGCATGTTATGAACAAAATGTACAAATTTGAGCTAAATCTAACGGTCAATGAATCGGGAAAGTCAATTTTACTAAAACTGCGCATATAAAAAAAAAAACATAGTCGCCCAGCGACCACTTGACGCTTCCGGAATACGAAAAATAACATCAAATATCACAGTTTCATGAACATTTGAACCCCTAACTTGGAAATACACCAAAAACTAACGTTTTTCCCAATCTTTTCTCATATTTTACAAAACATTAATCGCATAAAATAGAAATAACGTGAAACCCTATCTTCCCTTACCTTAATGAGACTTAGCTAAACGAAACTGAACTTTAAGGAAGAACACCACAGCTCCAAGAACAAATTAAGGAGCTGAAATATATCGATACCTGAATCAAAACAAAGTTACAAGAACGAACCCTAAGCAGGGCCACCACAACACAGTTGGAAAAAGGAAGGTCGAGGTCTACTTACACAGAGATATGAGCTCAGGCAAAAGTTGGTGCCCTAGCAGAGCTCTTGCAGAGCACTACAGGGGAGGGGGAGAAACTATTCTCTGTAAAAAGTGGCAAAATGAAGAGTAAGTGACTGTGAAGGGGTCTTGGGGGTTCCAAAATGGGCTGAACTCGGACCCTTGAAAAGGCCAGGCCCAACCCCTCCTTAGGACAAAGTGTAAAATAGAAAACAAAAGGGGTCTCACAGCTTTGATCTATTTATTACAAAAATGGGTCAGTTTACTAATTAATTATATGACAGGGTGAGTTTGTTAATGATTTAACTAGTTTTTTCACCAAAATAGGTTGTTTTGACCTATTTATTACAAAAATGAGTCAATTTACTAATTAATTACATTGTACGAAAATTTTACTACTGCGTTGACTTCTCTCTTTTTTTTAAATTTTATAATAATTTCTAAAATTTAATATACTTTTTTTACAAAAAATTAATGATTAAAAATATTTTAAATAAAATTTTATTATTGTAAATTTTATAATAAAATTTAAAATATTAAGTTTCAAAATATCAAAATTTTAATAAAATATCAAAATTTTAATAAAATTTTATTTAAAATATTTTTAATCAAATTTTATTATTGTAAATTTTATAATAAAATTTAATAATAAAGTTGAAAATATTGAGCTTTAAAATATCAAAATTTTAATAAAATTTTATTTAAAACATTTTTAATCAAATTTTATTATTGTAAATTTTATAATAAAATGTAATAATAAAATTTAAAATATTGAGTTTTAAAATATCAAAATTTTAATAAAATTTTATTTAAAATGTTTTTAATCAAATTATTAAAAAATTATTTTTTAAAAAAGTATATAAATGGAAAAGTCAAATCATTAGTAAACTGGCCTACATGTAATTAATTAGTAAATTAACCTATTCTTGTAATAAATGGTCAAAACAACCTATTTTTGTAAAAAGAGCTATTAAAAATTTTCTTAATGATTGTTAAACTGTGTTTAAAGACACATCTGAAACAAAATAATGATTTATTAAAAATTATTTTAAAAAAAAAATACATAAATAAAAAAGTTAAATCATTACTAAACTGGCCCAACATGTAATTAATTAGTAAATTAACATATTCTTGTAATAAATGGTCAAAACAACCTATTTTTATAAAAAGAGCTATTAAAAATTTTGTTGATGATTGTTAAACTGTATTTAAAGACACATCTGAAATAAAATAATGATTTATTTTAAAAATTAATTAATTTTTAAAATAATGTTTAGGAACATATATCATGGATTAAGTTTGATTAACAAAAGAATTCTAACTTTATACATAATTATTGTTTTGAAAATTTATATGAAGATTTTATATTTGAGAGACGAACAACGCTATTTAAAAACTAAAATAATAATTTACTAGATATTAAAAGATTGAGTTAAAATTATTTTAATTGTTATTATAACTTAGTTTGAAAACAAATCAAATGAATAAAAGAATAAAATAAATCTTCAAGATCATGTTTTATATGACAATATAAACATTTTGTATTATAAACAAATATATATTATTCTTTAAAATAATATTATTTTATTTTTCCCTTTCTTCCTTTCTTGTCTACTCTCCACCATACACTTTTTGTTTTTTTACCTTTTTCTTCCTTTAGTATATGTTTTTTTTGAAGAGATAGATTTAGAGAGGGTGTGATAAAGAATTTGGGTGGATTTGAGTGAATGAATATGTATGTTTCTTTGGGCGGATTTGGAAAATAAAGTAAATTGATTTAAAGATGAATTTTGTAATATGTAGTAAATGATTTTAGTAATGTGATAAATAAAAAAAATATAATAAATAGAATATGAAGATTACTAAATAACCTTATTGGTAAAAGTAATATAAAATGATATTTAGATGAATTAAACATATTAAATTTTAAAAATAGTTATCTAATAAAAATATTATTTGCATAAATTATTATTACTAATTTTATAATAATTAATAATATTATTATTAATTAATTATATATATATATATATTATATTGTTATATTTAATTATTATTATTATATACATTTATTAATATATTAATTATTATTTATATATAATTTTATTATTATTAGTTAGTATATATATTATTACTATTATTAATTACTAGTGTAAACAAAGGCGCTATTATTAATTACTATTGCTTCTGTGTGTATGTATTTTTTAAATATGCGTGTTATTATATTAGTAGGTGATAACATTGTAAGGTGATTAAGTTAATATATAAATTAAATTATATTTATTAAAAATGAAGTGAAATATATGATAACAGATGAAAGAATAACCATTAATAAATAAAGACTAAGAGAAGAAGCTGAGACATCCGATTTTATAAAAATCTTGTAAAAGTAACAGTCAATTTTTTAAAAATTAATAAATTATTATATTTAAAGGGTAAAATGAGTATTTTGAAATGTGGACACAAAAAAGAGAATCCCCTTTATATGGAAGGCATTCAGATCTTATAACCATTAGCATGCACTTATTGAAGCTATTTTGCTAACCTTTTCATTTGTCTTTTTAAAAGTTATGCATGTATATTTAGCTATCTAATAGAATCTTAAATACCAA
>Ga0209589_1009907_pt1 | contig 14132 bp, 21 predicted proteins | sample CowpeawhiteBW_FD_187525 | JGI IMG/M metagenome (GOLD analysis project Ga0209589, IMG submission 187525) | Root nodule microbial communities of legume samples collected from California USA - Cow pea white BW (SPAdes) (version 2) | ecosystem: Host-associated > Plants > Roots > Nodule | place: USA... | reverse complement strand
CAATCATTTGATGAATGCCAAGAACTAAGATCACATCTAACACACCACTCTCACTACTACAACTACATACTCCTTCCAACTACAACTTTCACACTCTACTATCTACACATTTTCTCTATCCCTTCAACTACCCCTTTCACAACCTTTGAAATACTAACAAAGTGTAATGTAAAAGGCACATTGTCTTATCTTTATCCAACCATGAGTTTTCCCCTGTTAGTTGCAAAGTCAATCAATGTGTGAAATGTAAAACTCCCTCAAGTCGTGCAGAAGAATGAAGTACGCATGCAAAAGGCACTCTGTGGCTTAGTATGTCTTCATACAGTGTGTAAGTGGTTAATGTTTTTTTTAGATAACTTATAAAAGGTATTAAGACATTAAACTCACAAAAGTTGATTTGGAAGAATTACCTGTTGTCAAAACACCTTTTTGACAGTGGAGTTAAGATCATCATGCACGATGACCAATCCATTATTTGAGATTTAGGAAGTTCTAATTTCTCTGCACAAATTCGGACCTATTGATCCTTGACAGAAAATTTCCATCTTGGGACACTCAATTATGCACATTTCTATCAAAGAGGGTACCTGCAAAATGCGATTTCCAGAATAAAAACATTCAAAGCTTGATAAATCAGACAACGATACGCGGCATAGATGTGGCAATTTGATATCTCTTGAAGTTGTTTGACCTTGCTCTATTGCCATTATTTCTTTTATTGATCTACATCTGTAAAGAGAGATACACTCAAGCTGAGTTAACTTTTCTGCTGCTGAGGATGTGAATAAATACTCCAACCTTTGACAATTGAACACATACAATTGTTTTCAAATTGGAGAAACATACTTTACACGAGGAATATATTAATGCCGTGAAATGTGGACAATTTCTAATATATAATTCTTGTAGCTCCTCACAAATCTTGTCTAACCATGGAGCATCCCCTGATCCAATAGACTTAAGCTCCCATACATCTATCAGCTCCAATACTTTCAAGTCTGTAAGCACCTTGTTTTTATCAATTTCAGTGTGGAATGCCTCTAAGTAATGGCAAGAACTTATACTCATTTTATGTAAATTTGGCACCTTCTGGAGTGTTTGAATGGGCAAATTAGGCTTCTCATTCTCATCAACATCAAATCGCAGAAAAATAGATCTTAAATTCTCAAAGTTAAGGTCGTCCTTATGAACTCCTAAACTTGACTGCAACACCAAACTGTGTTTCCATTCAAGTACCAATTTCTCAAGGTTGGACGACCTAGTAAAAGCAACACAATAACAAAGAAAAGAGTGTAAATTGAAATTAGGATTAGTAGATGAAGAAAAGAATGAATAAATTTAATGTAACCTGCATATTACATACCTTTTCTAAATCTAAGAAACGAGGAAACAGATCCAGCTGTGAACAATCTGACACACTTAAAACATTTAACACGGGGCATTCCAGGGTAAATGATTCTCGATAAAGGTAAATGAGCTCTGGCAGGTCAATAAGAGTTAGCTTAGTTAAACAAGGGAACATAAAATTCTGTGTTACTGATGCTGCATTGTCTTCCTTTCCAATAATTTCTAACAACCCCCAACTAGATTTAATTATAAGTTTGTGAAGCTTCTTAAGATTTTTTACCAGGGCTACAGGAAACAAAGTTTGCATCATGTGACAATCTTGAACACACACTTCCTGCAAATTTTGAAAGCTGAGTTCCTTCACCATTCCTTTCCCACACATTCTTAAGCTTTGACAGTCCTTTTAGAGTTAATTTCCTCAATTGGGATGTTGTTCCATTTCCCTCTGTGACATTCATCTCAAAAACTACTTCTACCTTGTTGCAATCTTGCACCATCAGTTCACTTAAGTTTTTCAAACAAGGAAGAATATTAGATGGAATTGCACATTGTTGAATTTCACAGTTCTCCAGCTTCAAAACTTTCAAATTATAGAACCAACTATGAATACTTTGCGGATCAACTTCACCACCTTGCCAGGCTTGTTGTAGTTCTGGGTGATTAGAGAAACTCATCTTGTCCATACCTTCAAAAAATTTCTGGGAATATATATTACCATTAGTTAATATGCTCCTCTGTATTAAGTTAATCAATTGTCATTCACTTTTCATATTTTCTTATTTGTGAATATAGAACTTCATATCTACAAAAATAGCAAAACTATTATTCTTCCTCCTCTTCTGTTCCTGAAACAGCATTTATATTACTCCACCACCAGCAAATAAAGTCTCTAAATATCAAACTACCCTTCTTCTAATTTTATCATCATATTCAATATTTTTACTATTTATATATTTTAAAAATGATTTTATATCACAATGATAAATTACTTACTATTGAATTTAAAATATAATTGATAAATTTAAAATACTTCTTTTTATAAATTTTAATAACAATATGATTCATAGATGTTTAACCAGTGCAATTCAGTGCAAACATACTGGTTATGTAAAAATAACTGTGCAGGATGGTAACTTTCAAAAGGACTACTTTTTTCAATTTCTTATAATAGTTAAGTAAAAACAAAACAGTATCACAAAAAGAACAAAAAAACAGTATCACAAAAAGAAAAAAACAAAACTGTATCACAATATTTTGATCGACATGCAATTTAATATTTAAACTAATTCATTATAAACAGGAACGCCTAATTTACTTATTTCACCAAACTGAGACAAAGATTGTAGCTTCAAATAGAGTAATTTCGGGAACACCAATTTGGATACCTGAGTGTTGCTTTGCGATTCTTCCACAGACACAATCTCCCTCAAAGAGTAACACTTAGAAACTTCAATTGTTTCAATTGTCCAAGTCATCGGGCCCGTCTGGGTCGTCGGGCCTGTCCGAATCATCGAGCCCGTCTAGATCGTCGGTCCCATTCGGGTCGTCGGGCTTATCCGTGTCGTTGGGCCCGTCTGGATGGTCTCCAATCGTAGGGCCCGTCCAGGTTATCGTGCTTGTCCGGGTCGCCAAGCCCGTCTAGGTCATCATGCAGGTCAAGGTCTTTTGGCTCGTCCAGTTTGTTGGGCCGGTTCGGGTCTTCAAGCCAGTCCGAGTCTTAGGGTCCGTCCAGGTCGTCGGGGCCGTCTGGGGCTTCAGACTTGTCCGAGTGATCGGGTCCGTTTGGCTCGTCATGCCTGTTTGGGTCTTCGGACCCGTCTAGATCACTCGGCTAGGTATTATTTGGGAGGCCTAACCCACCTTAGCCCTAACCCTAACCCACTGGAGAGGGGGCCTTTGGGGACTGGGGCTTTCTTTGGCACCCCTAAAAGGGGGCTTAATGAAGAGTGGGCCAGGGCTGGCCCATGGGCTAGAGGCCAAATTGACACCTCTAATTGAGATGAATGAGTTAAGTGATAATAGTCTTCTTGCTTTAGGGCCACGGGAAGGTGGTTGTTGTCTTGTAGATTTTTTACCGTGTCATATAGACTTTGTTTTACTAAGCTTAATTCGGTTCCTAAATCTTTCAGCTTTTGTTTTGAAAATATGTAGGGTTTCACTCAGCTTCTTTTGATCTGATCATCTGCACAAGCTAAAAGTTATACAGATAGATTGTAATGTTGTCCAAGAAAAGGCAAATAAAGGTATAATCAAGCTCATGCAAAATCCTATGTCTCTCCAAAATGAAGACATCTTCACCAAACCTCTTTTCCTCCTCTCTTGACTCTGCTATCTTTAGACACGTATGCATGTATTTGCTGATAAAGCAACTTTTGACCTTTGCAAATACAATATCAAACCAAACGACTATAAAAAATATTCAATCAAACCAAGTAGAAAAAAATGTCTAATTCCTAATAGGACATGGACACAGTGAAAATATAGCAAACCAGATAAGAGAGAACTCTTGTATAACTCCCTCGATCAGTCTTCAAAGTGACAAAAGTCTCCCTTCCCCCTCCGTATTTAGAAACACTAAAATTGGAGTTTGAAAGTTACTATAAAATATAAATAAAAAGGAGACAATAGAGTGTCATCAGCTATTTTATTGGTGAGCCAAAAGTGGTTGGCATTTACATGAAGATAATATTCTCTATTTTATTATCTTATTTTTCTTCTTATTCTCAGGTGGTCTCCATCTCCCCAGATTTTGATTTGTCTCTCCTACATAAAAATAAAATAAAACATGAACTATATGCACAAATATATGCAATTTGGATATGCTTTGAGTATCTTAAAAAGTTATTTGTTTGAATAAATTTCTCTACTTATATAAAAAGATAATAAATAAAAGTTATTCTTCGTAACTTAAAATAATTTGTATAAAATAAATAAGGTTTCGAACAAGTTAACACAATTGAATTTTTGTAAATCAATTTAAAATCTCTCTCGATAAGATTCTTTATAAACATTTCCACGAGAGGAAAAAAAAAATTAAAACTAACTTTTTGCATGCTAAAATTAATCTATATAAATATTAGTTTGTAAGATCACATAATAAATTTTCTAAAAATTTGTTTTAACGATGTAGAAGTCAATTTTAACTTTTGAAGAGATTTATTTAATTTTATCTTCTTAAAGGTGCCTACCAACTTTTGAAACACATAATGAAGGAAAGGTTTTCTTGTGTGCAAGGGTTTTGGTTTCACCTTGTTCATGATGAGATGAGGTTCACTTCTTAAGACCAGAATATCCCCTTATTTTAATTAGAGGTGTCAATTTGGCCCAGCTCACGGGTTTTGGCCCTGGCCCATGTGGGCTAGAGCTAAAAAAACCCACATTGAAAAAAAAGCCCCCAACAAAGAACTCCATAGGGCCAAAAACCCTACAAAAGACCTGAGTCAGCGCCAACCCATGGGCTTTCATCTTTCACATGAAAAATATATATATATTTTTAAATTAATTGCTATTTGTGGGACAGGCCCAACGAACCGAACAAGCACGACGACCCGAATAGGTCGAACGACCAGGACATGCCCGACGACCTCGACAAGAACGACGACTCGAACGGGCCCGACGTCCCAAACGATCCAGACGGGCCCAATGAGCCAGATGACCGGGCCATACGACCTAGACGGGCTCGACGACCTAGACGGCCCAACCACCTAGACAGGACCAACAATCCGAACGGGCCCAACGACCCGGATGGGCTCGACGACCCGAAATGGCACGACGACCCAGACCCAGACGAGCCATACGACCTAGACTTGCTCGACGACTCGGACGGGCCAGACAACATGGATGGGCCTGACGACCCGGACATGCCCTTTGACCCAGCCAGGCCCGACGACCCAGACGTGCCCGATGACACGTACGGGCTCGTCGACACACACGGGCCTGATGTCCCGGATGGGGACGACGACCTGGACGGGCCCGACGACCTGAACGAACCCGACGACCTGAACGAACCCGACAACTTGGACGGACCTGACTACTCGGATGAGCCCGACGACCTGAACCGGCCCGAGAACCCAGACGGGCCCGACAACCTGGACAGGCCCAACGACCCGGACGGGTCTGACGACCCGGACGGGCCCAATGACACAGACGGGCCCGACGACTCAGACGAGCTCGACGACTTGAACGGGCCCGACCTTAGGCATGTTTGGGTTGTCAGGCCTATCTGGGTCGTAGGGCCCGTTCAGGTCGTTGGGTCCATACGAGTCGTCGAGTCTGTTCGAGTCCTTAGGCCTGTCTGGATCATCGGGCATGTCCCGGTCATCGGGCCCATTTGGGTCATCGGGCCGGTCTGGGTCATCGGGCCTGTTCGGGTCATTGGGCCCGTCTTGGTCTTCGGGCCCTTCCGAGTCATCGGGTCCATCCGGGTCGTCAGGCTCGTTTTGGTCGTCGGGCCCGTCCTTGTCATCGAGCTCGTCCAGTTCATCGCGCCCGTCCGGGTCATCGGACCCATCCGGTTCGTTGGTCCCGTCCGGGTGGTCGGGCCCGTTCGGGTCGTTGGGCCTGCCTGGATCATAGGGCCCGTTCGGGTCGTCATGCTTGTTAGGATCATTGGGCCCGTCTTGGTCATTGGGCTCGTCCTTATCATCGGGCTCGTCCAGGTCATCGCGCCCGTCTGGGTCGTCGGGCCCATCCGGGTCGACGGGCCTGTTCGGTTCGTTGGGCCTGTTTGGATCATCACGCTCGTCTGGTCATTGGACTCATTCGAGTCGTTAGGCCTGTTAGGATCGTTTGGCCCGTCTGTGTTGTTGAGCCTGTCTGGGTTGTAGGACATGTCCAGGTCGTCGGGCTCATCCGGGTTGTCGGACCCGTCTAGGTTGTCGGGCCCGTCTGGGTCGTCGTGCTCGTTCGTGTTGTCGGGCATGTCTGGGTTGTCAGGCCCGTCCTGGTGGTCGGGCCCATCTTGGTCGTCGGGCCCGTCCTTGTCATCGGGCTTGTCCTGGTCATTGGGCTTGTCCGGGTCGTCGAGCCTTTTCGAGTCATCAGGCCCATCCAGGTCGCTCGACTTGATCTTTGACTTTGGCTTAATGTAGTATTATTGGGGGGCTAACCCACCTTAGCCCTAGCCCTAACCCACTAGAAAGGGGGCTTTGGGGGCTGGGGCGTTTTTTTGGCCCCCTCATTTGGGGACCCCCTAAAAGAGGGCTTTATGAAGAGTGGGCCAGGGTGGCCCATGGGCTAGGGACCAAATTGACAACTCTAATTTTAATATATTCGGCATGGGGCATCTTCTTAAGTATTACATCTGGTATTTCATTGTCATTGTCATTGTCCAAATTCAGCTCAAATTTGATTACTTGATGAAGCATCTCATCCAGAAATTTTCCATTATATAGCATCATAGAGTTTTTGCAATCCAGCTTCAATGACTCCAAAATGAAATTAGCGTATGTGATGAAAGAACAAAAGGGCAAGCAAATTAAGACAAATAGAAGAAGAAAAGAAGAGAAAAGCAGATTCGTTACAAACCTTTTCTTCAGAGAAAAGAGCTTTTCTATTAACCGAAGTAGAACCATGTGCTTGATGAATTTCAAATGTCACAAAGTCACCACAATATACCACCTCTAAATGACTCAAATGAGGGCACTCCAGAGTAAATCTTTCAGGATAAAAGCAACTGAGTTGTGGTAACATATGCAGATTCAGTGAGGTTAAACGAGGGAATGAAAATTCTGCTGTTGCCTCTGTTATTGCATTTTCTTGTTCAACAATTTTTAGAAATTTTTTGCAGCAGCGTATTTCAAGTTTTTTAAGCTTTTTAACTATTTTAGCCAACTTGGAAAGAGAGTTTCAAGAATTTCACAATTATTAACAACCACTTCCTGCAGACTTTGAAAGCTAAAAATTCCTTCAGGATTCTTATCCCGCCATACTTTTGTCAGATTTGGTAAGTTATTTAAAGTCATTTTCTTTAACGAAAAGGTACATCCCTTCATCTCTTCCTTCATTATATCAAATATTGTATCTACATTCATGTTGCTTACTTCCAATTCCTCCAAGTTCTTCAAACGGGAAAAAACAACAGTTGGAATGGCATGCGATCCAAGTTCACAATTTGCCAGCTTCAAAATCTTCAATCGAGAGTTCTCAAGTGGCTTGTAAGGATTTGAGTCTACAACCTCGGTTGGATTAAGAGTCTGTAATATTGTAAATATGCTCCCAAACTCTTCTTTCTTAATTTTAGCCGAATAATATAAAATATGTGAAAGTTCAGTATGAGCGATAATCCAAATCTACTAGAAAATGTTAAGCATATATATACCTTTTCATCAAAGAGTTTATTTGACACTTGCTCTCCTGGTAACGGACCATTGGTGTAGAATCCAATCAATTCAGACAGAGATTGTAGTGTAAAAGAACGCAATTCAGGAAAGGTATTTTGTTCTCTGTTTTCCGCTTGAGGCAACAATCTCCTTCATAGTGTCACATTCAGAAACTTCAACTGCTTCAAGTGCAGAAAGATGTTTCATTGTACAAGAGAAGAAGACATTCTTTAATTGGCCACACATATTAAGCTCGATGATTTTCAATTAGGTTGATTGTAGCATAGATGCTCCATGTTGTTGACTTCACATAGAAACAATGACTCTAATCTGGGAAATACTTACTCAAGATGTTTTTGGTTCTTGGAACTGATGACGGACTTAATTTTCGAGTTACTCACAATGGACAAATACTTTAGATATGGAAATCCTTCATAATTCAATTAATAGAAAATATCTTCAACATCATTTAGCTGCCCCAACAACAAATTTTCAACTCTTTCGAATAGTATTTTGATGTCCTTTTGGTGGTGAACGTCAAACCCGTTTTCTAGTTGAAGTACCAAAAGTCTTGATGTTTCACGCATCTTAATACCCAATACGGAATAAGCACTGACATCTCAGATGACAATATTGTAACCATCCAACTTGTCAAAGAAAAAGTTCTTAGACATATGGGTAATCCCTGGGATCTCTATGTCTAGTGTTATTAACTGATACAATTGTCTCAGCTCAAAAAGACTAGCATTTACATGTTCCTCATATTTCCATTGAATTGGGCTATTTCTCACATACAACTCTTCCAAATCAACCAAACTCAACAACACATATCTCTCTAAGTTTAAAACAATTACTTATGTCAAAAATTTGTAGCTTAGCTAACTGGAAATTTATCAATATCAGATCCGGATAAAGTAAGAACTCTTAAGTGTCTCCAACTCTTAGTATCTAACTGGCACCGCTCCAAACAAAGCATTTTGAGTTTTTTAAGGCACACAATTGATGCAGGTAAAAATGATAGGGACACAATCAATATCAGCAATCCAAGTTCTTTCATTCCAACAAAAAAAGTTGTTGGATATTTCCATATGTGGATCCTTATTGTCAAGATGGAAGACTCTAAATCTAAAACAATATATGCTTTTAGGAAACTTCTTCATGATGTGAGTGACATCTCAATGTGGTAAACAAATAACAGCATACCTATCAAACTTGTCCATGTCAAGCCATTCTTCTAGTTTTCCCTTGTTAGTGCAAATGCATGCATATGTTGTGATGCTATTGACAAAGCTGTGTGAAACGGTCACTTGAAAAATTATCAGACAACAAACTTAACTCCTTCAACTAATGCATGTACCCTATCTCTGGCTTCCCTAGCAGTGTAAATTCCTTGAAGTAAACCTAAACCAATGTAGTTTCTCACTAAGTCAGTAAGTAATGCATCATGGCTCATCCAAGTACAAACTAACAAAGTGTGGTTGAGCTCGTTATTTTCTAGAAGATTATAACTCAAGTTTGTAGAAAATTCTTGCAATGTTCTTAAGTTTTGCCTTTAAAGGTTTCGATATACATCCATCCATACCAGATGGCTTTTGTTCTTTAATTCCTTTGCACTTTCTACAATTGTCATTGACAACCCTTTACATTTCTTTGAAATTTGAGCTATTAATATTTTAAACAGAGAATTTTCATTAACTATCTCAGATATGGTCTTAAACGTTGTCTCTGCGTTAATGCTTTTACACAAAAAGTTTGAATTGTTTTCCATCCATCTGTCTTAACAAAAGTTGTTCACTATTGGAAATTATTGCATCCTGTGTATCTAGTAAGAGAATCTTCCACCTTCCTCAAAGTGGAATCATCATTCTTTATTTTGCAATGCATAATTGTGACGAGCCGAGAAGTCTTTCATTTGGGAATTCATCATTATTCTCAGATGGAATTCCCAACATGTTGAGATCCAGTTACACCACATATTATCTAGGATTATACGAGTTTTCTCTTTCTGTTCCTTCAATCTATCTCGTTAGTGAGCTGTTTTTTCACTCTTAGATTCCCCTTCCAAACTCATCCCTAACTTCTTAGTATTTTGTCCTTGAATTCTTCTTATATCAGGATGACTTGTTACGTTCACCATGATCACCACATTGAAGATGTTGCCTTTTACCTTCTTAACAACTTCTTTGATCAAATTAGTCTTCCACACACCACCCATAAACTCCAATCATTCCAACATTCGAGTTTGCCAATGCTGATATAATATCACCCAGGGTTTGATTTCTTGATTCAAACATTTGATACCTAATGTTATCCAAATCAACATTTTAGGAAGCTGGTCCCAACCAACAAGAAAAATTATCATCATTTAAGGTTTACAGTAGTAAACTAACTCTACCTGTAATATCATTCACCAATTTGCTTAGACAACGTCTTATGGAGGGTTTAGGAAGGTAATCGTCGGATTACACAACATAAGTACGGTCTTAGAATATTATGGGAAAATGAAGACCGTCCTTATGTCGTGTAGTCTGATGGTTACCTTCCTAAACCCTTGATAAGGTATCGTCTAAGAAAAATGGTAAATGATATTGCAAGGAGGGGTAGCGTAGTACTGCAGACCTCATATGACGATGATTTCTCTTGTTGGTTGAGACCACCTTCCTATGATGTTGATTTTGATAACAGTAGGTATGAAATGTTTGAATCAAGAAATCAAACTATGGATGATATTATGGAAGCATTAGTAGACTCGAGTGTTGGAATAATTGGAGTTTATGGTGGAGCGGTGTGAGAAAGACTAGTTTGATAAAAGAAGTTGTTAAGAAGGTAAAAGACAACATATTCGATGTGGTGATCATGGTGAAGATAACAAGTCATCCTGACATAAGAAGAATTCAAGGACAAATTGCCTAGAAGTTGGGGATGAAGATGGAAAGGGAATCTAGGAGTGAGAGCGCAACTCACTTACGAGATAGATTGAAGGAACCAAAGACGAATACCCTTATAATTGTAGATAGTATGGGGTTGAAATTTGAATTCAATTTGTTGGAAATTCCATAGAACAATGATGATAGTTGGTGAATCACAAAATGAATGATCTTTCAGTTGAAAATTGAAGAATTTGGTGCTTCTATTTTTAGGAAGGTAGAAGATCCTTGCTAGACACATAGAATGCAAAATTTTGATGATTTTCAATAGTAAACATCTTTTGTTAACACCGATGGATGGAAAAGCAATTCAAACTGTGTTGTGAAAGCATTAACGAAAAAGGAAGCATAGAAGATGTTTAAGACCTTGCCTAAGATAGATAATGAAAATTCTTTGTTTAAAGCATTAGCAGCTCAAATTTCAAAAAAATATAAAGGATTGTCCATGACAATTGTAACAACTGCAAATGCTTTAGAAAACAAAAAGCCTTCCAGTATGGAATGATACATATTGAAACCTTGGAAGGCAAAACCTAACATCAGTGCTAGAATTTTCTACAAATTTGAGTTATAATCTTCTAGTAAAGGATGAGCTCCAACACACTTTGTTAATATGTGCTTGGATGAGCAAGGATGCATTAATTTAAAACTTGGAGAGAAATTGCATTCGTTTAGGTTTACTTCAAGGAATTTACACGATTAGGGAAGCTAGAGATGGAGTACATTGGTTGAAGAGTTGAAGGAGTTAACTTCGTTGACCGGTAGTTTTTCAAGTGATCGTTTCACCATGCAAGATATTATCCGAGATGTAGCTTTGTCAATAATATCACAACATATGCATGCATTTGCACTAACAAAGGGAAAGCTAGAATAATGGCCTGACATGGACAAACTTGATAGGTACACTGCTCTTTTCTTATCGCATTGAGATATCACTCACATCATGAAGAAGTTTTCTAAAAGCATACATTGGTTTAGACTTAGAGTCCTCCATCTACACAACAAGATCCACATATGGAAATACCCAACAACTTTTTTGATGTAATGAAACAGCTCCAAGGTTCAGTCTATCATGCTAGCTTCATCAGTTAAATGCTTAAAAAAAGCTCAAAATGCGTTGTTTGGAGAGGAACAAGTTAGGTGAGAGTTATTCATCATTGGAGAATTTGAGACACTAAGAGTTCTTAATTTATCATGTCTGATATTAATAAGTTTCCAACTAAATTGAACCACTTAGCTAAGCTACAAGTTTTTGACATAACTAATAGTTTAAACTTAAAAGAGATTTATGTTAAGGGGTTGTCAAGTTTGGCTGATTTGGAAGAGTTAGAAAATTGCGCAACTCAATGGATAGAGGGACAAGGAAATATTATAAGAAAAACTCTATTTAGCGTCCCATCAAAATTGACGCAAAATTAGAAAAACACTAGTACTTAGCGACCCCATTACATCAGCCTAAAAACCCACTCTCAAGCTACAAAAGTTTGCATAGTCAACCGGCTCTCATCAACCGCTCTTTTAGCCATGCCTTTAAAAGAGGCAATGAACTTATGAAAACCAACTATTAGAGTCCATGCTTTATCTCAACTACATCTTCTTTTGCATGTACACAAACAACAACATAATGTTAATTAAGAACACAGTTTGACAGTATGGGTCATAACTATGCTAATTTACAAATATAATTTAAAATGGGTTTCATATATACTTGTAACAGATTCACTTTGAGCCCCACACATGCTTCTTTCAATCAAACATTATGCCATGCAATTCTGCACCTGGAGCCGAATGAAATGAAGCCATGCAATTGGATTTTAAAATTCATTCAAAATTATGCCATAATGTTTTACATATCAGAACGCATTAAGCCATAAAAGAAATGCCAAGATGGGCACGCACATGCAGTAGGCATATACAAAAGAGAAACGGCCCACTCACTCGAAGAGAAAAGAAAATGTCCTACATAAAAGTCAAACCTCATTCAAATGCATTAAGAATAGATAAAAGGGCACACACATGCACAGAGGACTAAGATATTGAACAATAACAAAGGAAGAACACCTCCAAGAAAAACCAAACAACCGAAAGAATGTGCATGCCCGCAACAACATTGCCTGGTTCTTCAGCTAGCGGCAGATTTTCATTTTTCTTTTCACCATATAATAGGTTCTCCGAAACACCGATTGAATAATACATGAAAAAGAAGAGGCCCACACCAGCAATACAACAAGCATGCAGTTCAACCCACTATAAGGCAAAGAAAAAGATATTATGGTGGCAGGTTTGATGATTCTATCGTAGAAGCTGGAGTGTGCCCCCGATCTTGGGTCGGTTTGGGAATGGAGTGCTCTTATGGTTAACTTACCTCATGCTCTTTCAAAAAAATTACCCATACAACTTGATGCAAAAGAACAATGGAATGAACGAACAGAGAAACCTATAGACATGACGAAACCAAGCACAAGGTATGAATTTATTGATAAAGAAAACTTACCTTTAGAACCTCCTTGCAGCAAGCTCTACAGAGTTGCTTTTTCTCCTCTCTCAACCTCTCGTGTTGCTTTCTCTTCACATCCAATATACTTTGAAGTTTGGTGAGATTCCTGCACGAACAACAAAGATTCTTGACAAATCTTGACCAGGCACAACGGAGTTTTGAATGTGCCAGTGAGAAATGAATATAAAGGTTTTGTCTTGCACCTCCAAATATTTGCCTGTATCTCAAATTTTTTCAAAATTTTCATTTAATCCATTTGTTAAAATAACAACTTTTTTCTCTTTCTTATCCGCTCACACCCAAAGTTTTTTCTAAGTAACGTCAATATTCGAATTTCTTTTTATTCTAAGGAAGTTGATATCCGATAATCTGAATGTTTAATTTTTTTTAATATATCTCTATATTATATATATATATATATATATATATATATATATATATAGGTACATATATTTAATTTTATTTAATTTTATTTTTTTAAAGTTAATTTTTTAAAATTAATTTTTACTTTTAATTTATTTAATATATATTAAGAAACACAGGCGTTTCAATTTTTTAATTTTCATAAAAATTTGAGTTAAAGTTAATTAATTTTTAAAATAATTATTAGATATTAATTAAAAAAATAAAATATATATAAAAAGATATATTTAAAGAACAGTTAAAGATAAAAATGATTTTTAAAATAATGATTAAAAACTATTTATGTAATAATTAATTTTTTTAAAACAATAATTTAAAGATAAAAGTGAAAATATAAAATGTAAATACAAAAAATATCTTTTTTATAGCTAATTTATTTTTATATAATACATAGAAGATAAAATATATTTTAAAATAAATTAAATTAAAAAATTTCTTGTATAACAGAAAGGAATAAATGTTTTTTAGAAAAATAACATTTATATATATACCGGATATTAACGTATGTATATATATAGTGAGAGAGACAGATATCAAAATCTGTTTTTATGTATATACCATCAAGAATATATATATATATATATATATATATATATATATATATATATATATATATAT
>Ga0209589_1009904_pt1 | contig 14137 bp, 3 predicted proteins | sample CowpeawhiteBW_FD_187525 | JGI IMG/M metagenome (GOLD analysis project Ga0209589, IMG submission 187525) | Root nodule microbial communities of legume samples collected from California USA - Cow pea white BW (SPAdes) (version 2) | ecosystem: Host-associated > Plants > Roots > Nodule | place: USA... | reverse complement strand
ATATTTATATTTATATATATATATATATATATATATATATATATATATATATATATATATATATATATATATATATATATAATTTTAACTGATTATATAGTCTTAAATGATTCAATGGAAAACACACCTACTAAAAAAATTGTGGTAAAAAGTAACTCTTTTTTTTAAATTTAATCCTAAAAAAAGAATGAACCAAAACCTCTAATTGAATAAATAATATCAAAAATATTACCGCGTTTTGAAAAAAAAAAATTGTTTTCAAAAAAAATGTTTTTGTTGAAATCGAAACTTATTAGACAGCTTCGTTGTAATTCTATATTATCCAATATATGAAGTGTCAATTTTTATGACCTCCTTATATTTTCAATTTTCTCTTCGGTGTGAATCTAAGTTTTATCTTAAAGGACATAAAGAGTCGAATTGTTTCAAATTTAGTGGTCACCCTTCTTCATATCATACATCTCATTAAAAACTAAGAGTGAAATATTTTTGAATATCAAAAGTATGATTATGTTTATTATTCACACATAATGTGATTTTAATAAATAAATTATGGAGAAAGAAAGCAAATATTATTATAATTAAAAAAATTACAGTGAAAAAAAATAGATTTTTGTTTCCACAATACTCCAACCAACATGTTCTCAGAAGTTGACAAATTCTAGATGGGAACTCATGATTGCCTCTTTTATTTTAATTTTTTCTCAAATTTTCTTTGATGTAATTTTCACGTGGTGTGCTTATTAATCATTGGAACTCCCATATCTGCATCAAAGAATAAAAAAAAAAAAGCGAGTATGCTTATAAACTTAAAGAACTAAAATCAACTTCTGTTGTACAGTTTTAAGAAAAAACAAAGCATTTAAAGTAAAACCCGTTTCCAAATTTTAATACTTTTCCATATTAATTCCAAAAGTTTTAAGTGTGTAATCGATTTGTGCTTTGTCATTCTCATTATGGAATAGAGTTGACATTAACAAATGATTAATATGTACCTATCTCTCTGTCTGACGTATTCAGTGACGCTTATGTTGTTTGTAAAAGTATTTGGTGACACCATTTTGAGTCAACTCCTTCCATGGATCCATTATATGATTTCTCTTCTCTGACAACACAACCTAAGTGTCTACCAATTCCTCAATTTCGCCATGTCAAGCTCTCATTGTTTTCAGAACCCACCTAAGTTGAACTCAGGTATCCATGTAGCAGGAACTGTCCAAGAACTCGGAGGACTTGGTTCTTATGTCACAGGATCCTTTGATTCCAAGTTGGCACTCATCCTAGTTTCTGATGTGTTTGGTAAGAAACCCATCTCCAATTTCTTATCTTTCAACATGTTTTTCAGTAATCATATATATGTCTGCTGATTCAATCCTGAATCTGGGTATATCCAAACCTTAATAATCTTCACTCATGTTTTGGATCAAGGAAAGTGGAGAAATGTCAAGATCATTAGAACACATCACATTTTGAAGATACTGATTCCCTTATAAATCTAACTGTCAGTTGTTTTGGAATTATTTCAGGGTATGAAGCACCAAATCTAAGGTAAATGAAAATTTTCATGAATATTGAACTCCTTGTTCCATGATTTCCTTCATGCTTGCACAAGGATTTGCAAAGAATGACCAAGTTTTATGTGACAGCTACATATTTGAAAACTCAATAACTTAGCTTATAATGTTGGAGTCTAATACTTCATTACTGCATCATGAGATTTTCTGTATGGAATTATTTGGCATGAGCTTTGACATATGACATTCTCTCACTGTAAAGGAAACTAGCTGACAAAGTAGCAGCATCTGGATTCTTGGTTGTTGTTCCTGATCTTCTGTATGGTGACTATGCTGACTTATTTAATCCTCAGTTCGATCGAGATTCTTGGCGAAAGGCTCACGAAAAGGTTTGTAAATAGTTCAGTGCTTACTACTGCAATTGTTTATACATCGATTCCACTGATTCACACCACACCATTCATGTAATCAATCACTTTGTAACACTAAGTATGATGAAACGAAATTCTCCATAAACATTTCTAAAATAGGGTAAGGCATGGGAAGACACTCAACCTCTAATTGCTGATCTAAAGAGAAAAGGTATTAAATCCATAGGAGCTGCTGGTTTTTGCTGGGGAGGTAACTCAATCTTTTTTTCCTTTACTCAACTTCGTTGTCTCAATTCACAACATGAAAAATGTTAAGACAATACTGTGACGTGATTCAGGGGTTGTATTTGGAATAGTTTAACCTATTAGCCATGTGCAGGGGGTGTGGTAATAAAATTGGCAATTTCCAGTGACATTCAGGCTGCAGTTATTCTTCATCCTGGTCCAATATCAGATGATGAAATTAACGGTAAACTTGTGTTTTTCATTCTTATAGTTAAATAAATAACTTCAAAAGATTTTTGACAAACTTTATTTAGTTTTACTTCAGAGGTCAAGATTCCTATTGCTATACTGGGAGCCGAAGTTGACCATCTTTTCCCAGCAGAAAGGTTGAAGCAAGTTGAAGAAAAACTGTCTTCAAGATCTGAGGTAAGAAATTGTGTTATAAAAAGTATCAATCAATAAAAATGAGATTTTCATATCACGAAATCTAAGATGGCATCACAGTAAGCTTAAAGTCTATTCTAGCAAAAAATCTTGTACATATCGTTTCATTCGTTGTCGGACAGTTATTGGACCATCCAATTATAGTTTCACGCACGAGATGTATATACTTCAACGTAAGTGTACAAAGTTTCGCATTGACTAAAGATAAAACAATTTCATAGTATATAAGTGGATGCAAAGCTCATCTTACAAGTCGATTTTGTGAAGTTGAGTTAGACTTAAAATCTACTTATAAGATATTGTGTTCACTCCAAATTGTTAATGTTTTTGTATCAGGTAGAGAGCTTTGTGAAACTATTCCCTGGCGTTACGCATGGATGGACTATCCGGTACAATGATGATGATGAAGCTACTGTGAAGAGTGCAAAAGAGGCTCATCAAGACATGTTGAACTGGTTTATCAAACATGTGAAGTGAAGGTTAGAATATGCATGTCTGTGATATATTGAAATAGGATGTGGAAGATTATCTGATCGTGATTGATTTGGTTGATGAAAGACTAAAATTGTACCCTGACTCTTGTAAAAGTTCATTTATTGAAAAATTGATACGTTAAACAAACGAATCTTAAAAATGTTCGGTAATTGTAAAAAGTGATACTCTTACAGATTAAATGTGAAGAGATTTTTACATCCACAATTTTATTTCAAATTAACATTGTCAAGATTCATGCTTTATGTTACTGACTTGAATTCGACATGGAGATAACAAGATTAGATAGATAACTTCAATTTTATACTGTTTCAAGAAGGAGTAAAAATTTGTAGCTCAAACTATAATAGAAGTTAAGTTCATTACCATGGTAAGTTTTTGTAGACAACCAATTCACAATTTCATTTTGTCATAATTATCTATTCCATTATAGGTTTTGTTCACATGCAGGCAAATTTGTCTTCGATATTACAAAAATGAACAAATTTTGTAAAAATTATGAAAGCAGACAAATCGTGCAGCTTCCACACCTTTCTAAAAGAGAAATTGTGCATCCTTTCCACCGTTTTCTTTGAATCGAACGATCAAACAGTTAAATTAAGAAATCGTATAGGTGCCACACGTTTTTAAAAGCTGAAATCGCGTGGCGGGTTAACGATTTCAAATTGTAATCGATTACAAAGTGTTTGTAATCAATTACAGGATTGATTATGGGGGTACACAAATTCAAAAGGAAATAACTGTGGGGTGCATGTTTTCTTTATTAGAAAACGTGTGAGGATGTGACATTTTCAACTATTTCTAGTTGCACCCCCATTTTCTCTTCCAAAGGTCGTCCAACAACTTCATTTGTGGTATGTGAACAACACATGTGCACCATTGGTCAAGCTATACAAGTTCTAATCTTATACCAGACCCTGAAACCAAGCATTTTCGGACAACCATCTCTTCTTCTTCTTCTTTTTATTATTTTTTCTTTTTGAAAAACATGAATTTCACAATTTGAAAACAAGTTTTTGATAGTGGGGAATAATGGAGAAGTTGGGTGAAAGGATATTGGTGAGAGATGAATGTTGTTGGGTATTGGTGTTTTTTTTGGTTGTTGGAAGGTTGTGTGATGGAAGTGTTTTTTTTTTAGTTAGCTGAATAGAAAGTTCATTACAATGGTAGCAACTCTTAATTAAATTAAATTATTTCATTGAAGAATTTGGACCTAGAGATAAAAGGATAGAAGTTTTTTATATAACCAAGTAACAACTTCATTTTGTCATAATTCTCTATTTCATTATTGATTGCGACCTTTTATCAAATGTCATTACCAATTTATATTCACACAATAAATTTAAGTTTTATAATTTTTTTCCTTTTGCGATTTCTTTTATTTTGGTGTTTTCATATAGTATTTCAACACGATTTTATCATAAAAACTTAAAAAAAATAATTTCGTTATAAAGAAACTAAACAACAGAATTTTCGCATATTTATAAATAAACTAATTTTACAAAGAATGACAATGGTTTGCAAAACATAGAAGGACAAAAGGTTGACAATGACGCTTTTCAAATTCTAGATTAAATGTTGATTTCTCTCGAAAACATTTATCTTACTACCTGTGCAGCTTCCACACGTTTTCTAAAAGAGAAATTGTGCATCCTTACCACATTTTTCTTTGAATCGAACGGTCAAACAGTTAAATTAAGAAATCGTATAGGTGCCACACGTTTTTAAAAGCTGAAATCGCATGGCGGGTTAACGATTTCAAATTGTAATCGATTACAAAGTGTTTGTAATCAATTATTTCAAAAGGAAAAAAGTGTGGGGGTGCATGTTTTCTTTATTAGAAAACGTGTGAGGATGTGACATTTTTAACTATTTCTAGTAATATCCCCATTTTCTCTTTCAAAAGTCGTCCAACAACTTCATTTGTGGTATGTGAACAACACATGTGCACTATTGGTCAAGCTATACAAATTCTAATCTTATACCACACTCTCAAACCAGGCGTTTTCAGACAACCATCTCTTCTTCTTTTCCTTTTTATTATTTTTTCTTTTTGAAAAACATGAATTTCACAATTTGAAAACAAGTTTTTGATAGTGGGGAGTAATGGAGAAGTTGGGTGAAAGGATAGTAGTGAAGAGATGAATGTTGTTGGGTATTGGTGTTTTTTTTGGTTGTTGGAAGGTTGTGTGATGGAAGTGTTTTTTTTTTTTTTGTTACCTGAATAGAAAGTTCATTACAATGGTAGTCACTCTTAATTAAATTAAATTATTTCATTGAAGAATTTGGACCTAGAGATAAAAGGATAGAAGTTTTTGTATACAACCAAGTAACAACTTCATTTTGTCATAATTCTCTATTTCATTATTGATTGCGATCTTTTATCAAGTGTCGTTACCAATTTATATTCACACAATAAATTTAAGTTTTATCATTTTTTCCTTTTGCGATTTCTTTTATTTTGGTGTTTTCATATAGTATTTCAACACGATTTTATCATAACAACTTAAAAAAAATATTTCGTTATAAAGAAACTAAACAACAGAATTTTCACATATTTATACATAAACTAATTTTATAAAGAATGACATTTGTTTGCAAAACATAGAAGGATAAAAGGTTGAAAATGACGTTTTTCAAATTCTATAGTAAATGTTGATTTCTCTTGAAAACATTTATCCTACTACCCATTTTAGTTATTTCTCGATTATTTCAAAATATAAAAGTATATAGAATGATATAGAAAATTTATATTTGACAAGAGTGTTGAAAATTATATTGTAGAATGTTAATTAGATAATCTAGAGAGTTTAAATCTCACCATAAATACATATGAATACCTCATTTATTTGTTATTTTCAAGTAATAAGATTTGAATTTTTTCTTCTACTTCCTACCTCTTAGACAACATTTGATACTAACATACTAACAATTTTAGTCATTTCATAAATAACATATTCCTCCTCCTTCCCCTATTCATCTAGGTCTCTACTTAAAATCTTATTTTCGATTTTCAAGTTGTGTTCTCTTGCAAACCATTCATCTTAAAAATAATATTTATACATGTAAAAGTAAAAATATTAGATTCGTATATTATGTGACATAATAAGAAGAAAAAAGTAAAAAAATAAAAATGTAATAAATATTACATTTTAAATAAATAACAAATAACTTTGAAATAATAAGACTTTTAAAAGTTTAACTGATTTAGTAATTTTCATAAAAAAAAAATCAGAATATTTTTGAAAGAAAAGAATAGCAAACGGCTAAAAAATTCAAACAGAGTTGGTTATAATTTAAAAAAACTCTCAGAGATTACAGATATATATATACGTCAGTCTTCAAAAATGGTCATTATCATCTTTTAACCTAAACCAAGAAATGGCGAACCACAATTATAAGAATGATGAGAATAACAGTGATGAAGATGAAGATTTGCTCACATTCTCCCTCTCATGCGGAGGCAGTAGAAAGAGACCAGCAAGAGACTCTCCACCAACAACGCAAGGGGCTCTGGTGAGGGTACTATGTACGCCCTCCGACGATGCTCCTCCTCCGGCTAAGTCAAATCTTTGCATCCGCCGCCGCCGTGGCGGTTCCGCATCCGGAGTGAAGAGTGAAACCATCCCTCCGCCGTTCCCCTGGGCGACGGACCGGCGCGCCACCGTGCACAGGCTGGACTACCTTTTAGAGAACGGGATCCACGCGATCAAGGGGAAGGTGGAGTGCAAGAGGTGCAAGAACAAGTTCGAGATGGTTCTTGATTTGAAGTACAATCTGAGACAGTTGTTGAAATTCATTGATAAGGAATTGGAGAAGATGCACAAACGGGCACACGAGGTTTGGATGCGGCCTGATCTCCCAAAATGCGAGCATTGCGGACAAGAAAATAGCGTCCAACCTTCGTTCGAAAATACGAAGAAAAAGAACATTAACTGGCTGTTCTTGTTGTTGGGTCAAACCCTGGGTTGCTGCACGCTCGCACAAATCAAGTATTTCCTCAAGCACAACAACCTCCATCGCACTGGTTCCAAAGAACATGTTCTTTATGATTCCTACCTTTGCCTATGCAAGCAGCTTAACATCATTGATCCTAACACCACGTGATGTCCTCCCTCCTTATTATTCTCAATATTATTTTTTTTTCTTTTCAATTAACTTCAATATTATTGTTAATCAACTTCAATTTATCTAGACAATTTATTATGAACAAAAATTACAACTTCAACTTTCCCATCACTCCGAACTATTACCTCTCAACTCTCATTGCTACACATAATTTACTATTGCTTCGTCATCTTTACATAGTCGGGTCATTTCTATAATATTGTATTATGGTACTATGGAAAATCCAATAATAATATATAATTATTATTGTTGATGAAAAAAAAATGAATATTGTTTTGGAGGGATGACTAGAGAAGAAAAATACGGTGATTGAGTGATATACAAATATGGCAGGAACAAAAGTTGAAAAAAAATAAAATTTATCAGCACTAAAGTTAAAGGTGAAAAGATGTATGTGAATATGTTCCTTGATTTGGTTTCATATTTTCTCTTAATTTGGTTTCATATTTTCTCATAATTTGTGGTTTCATGTATTATTCTTTCTCATGCAAACATTCTATTCTAATACGACATTCTTTATACTTCTTTCTAATACAACATTCTTTATACTGTTTCCACAATCAAACTTTAAGAAATTGGATGAAGTATAATTTTGAGGTATTTTAATATATTATCCTTTCTAATACAACAACGTCTTTCCTAATTTTCTTGATCCGTAACACATGTTTCCATAACGAGCTTTATCAATTTGAATGATGTATATGACATATTATCGTACTTATGTATAAAATATAGTGTGACTGCTCTCGAAGAAATGCCTATAGATACAAAAGTGGCTAAAAAATTAAAAGGGTTAAAATTTAGAAAAAATCAAATAAAATATATATATATATATATATATATATATATAATTTTAAAAAATCTAAAAATAGCTTTAGTCTAAACCAAAAAAATATATCCATAAAAAAATATAAAAATTATTTAATAACTAATATTTTTATTTTTAACTTTATTGTAAAATTTTTAAAACATATTTTTTTTACATATTATGATATTTATTAAAAAAATTATCCGTAGATATTTTTGGGTAGGATTTGTTTTAATAATGCCTTTAGCTCTTGTTGAATTAAAAACATAATTGGGTGATCATACAAATAGATACAATCTTATTACCTTTATTTCTTATAACTATACTATCTAGGTTAGAGTTGCGTTATTTTTATTTCTTATTACTTATCACTATCTAATTGAGCATTACTAAAAGGAAAAGAAAGAAGAAATTCGTATATTCTTTTTGCATGACTTATCTGAAGTTTGTTTCATGCAAATTTTAAGATGAACAAGAGAAATCAAGTTTATGTCAATGTATTGTTTAGTTTGGAAGATATAGTCTACATTTTTGTGTTGAAAAAAACAATGAAGGGATTAGTCACTTTTAATAAAAGTAGTACTTTTACATTTTTTTATATTTGTTTCTACACTTCCTTCTAAATATTTATTTTATTTTATTATATTCTTTATTGTACTGTATTTTTATAATAGTCGATCGACACTCAAAGAAATTTGTACAACTTCCATCAGCTTCTCGGTAGTGTCGTTAGTTTTACATTGTTGATTATCTTATGATTCAACGATTAAGGTTTAAAATCGTGACCGATTGACGTAACAATCACTCTAAAATAAAATTAATGATCAACCGTCGAATAGTAGACCCATTAATAAAGTTCTAATGGTTGATCATATTACTTATTATTTATGCATTAACATCAAGTGATCTTTTCGTCGTGTAAGTATAAACACATAAAAATTTATAAGTTCAAAAGATCTACACGCCTTTAAAATTGTAAGTATAAAAATATAAAGATTTATAAGTCAACAACACTCGGATTAACACACGAAAGTTCTATCACTTTCCACCAATTATTATTAACTAACAAAATATATCATATAAAGAAAGGAATGTATCCAATACAAGAAAAAAAGTCTAACAAAGTTTGATGATTGGATTCCTGTTATTGTAGTTTTTTGATGATTTGGATTACTGTTATTGTAATTTTGTAATTGCGCGTGAACAAAATATTGCCACAATAAAGGAATTGAACCAAAAATAATTATAAAATTACAAGTTTGAAACTTTGTAAGTTTTGAAAATATTCAAAATTCATGCACATTATAGAATATATGTTAATGAAGATTGCAAATTAATAAAAAAATAAAATATAACATCTATCTGAAACATATAAATTTGATAATAGTCTATAAAACTTAGTAATTTGATTTTTATTTTTAAGTTTTTAATTTATTTTGATTCTTACACTTTTATATTTAATTGATATCTAATTTTTAAATTGACTTTTTATAAAAGAAATAATGTGATTGTTTTGGGTGAAATTAACGTTAAATAAAATTATATAATAATTTAAAGAAAATAAAAGAAGAAAAGAAGACTAAATTAAATTATTTTAAACTATTTTTAAATTGAAATGTTAAATTATTTTTAATAAATATTTTTAAATATTTTTGTTTATTCTATAGGTTATAATCGGATTTAGTACACTTCTATTTAACAAAAAAATATTTTTTAAAAGATAAAATGGTATAATTATTCAGTTTATTTTTTAAACAAATAAATTTTCTATAATCTACTTAGAAGTTTAGCTTATTTTTTTAAATAAACCAAATCCTTTTATAATTTAATTCAATATCAATCTAGTTTAATTTAAATATTTGGAATAACTCTAACCATAATACTTTATAGAAACTTTGAACTTTTTGTACCACAGATAATATTTTAGTGGACAGTTTAAAACCATGAAAATACTAATCCATGCTTTCTAAGTCTTCAGAGTAAAAAATATAATTTATTTTGAAATTATACATGTAAGTAAACTCTGGTTAAAGTCTTTATAATAGGATATTTATAAACAGATATACAGATATTTGAATACTTGCACTTGTAACAAATTACGAATGAAAACCAATTATTTATGGAAAGGCCCTCTAATTATTTTTTATAAGTAAGTGAACAAAAGTATGAATAATTTTTTCTTTGAGCTTCATATATACATACATAGTTAAACTCAACTATAAATCTTTATTTTTTATAATTAAATTTTATAATAAATAAATACTTGAACATATATATTATATTTTAAATTTATTGCAAATGATTTATATTGTGATGCACTACTACTTGTAGTTATTGATATTTTGTTTGAATATTCAAATTAATGTTTAAATTAGATATATTCAAATTGATTGATTGAGAGAGAGAAGAAACTAAGAAAAATCACTAAAACCAGTCTATCATAAAAAAATTAAAACAATTATCATCAAAGATAGATAATTAAAAATTTCAAGGTCCTAATTATTTACACATAAATCAATTAAAAAGAAAAACTAGGTTTAAACGAAGTACAGTTTTCTCAAATATCTATTTTGCATATTTAACAATGAGATATTCATTGGAGGAAGGAGCTGAAGAATCCAATGTTTCCTATAATTTTGGTCCAAAAGAAATTTCGTAAATGAATGGGCCACACAATTATGGGCCTGAAGGAAGGGCCCAACAAGGAGAATCCGCTGTGGGCTCAAAATCTTTGATAGCTTCCAAACCCTAAACACACGTAGAAGTTGCTTTATACTCTCGTCCTCCTACATTGTTTGCCTTCTCCAGCACCCACGCCTTTCTGTGCCTCCATTGTACTATCAGGGTAAGATCCGATTCCTGATTTCCGATTACAAATTTTGGTTCTTGGTTACCCTTCTTATCCAACCTTTCACGCAGAAATGGATTCTGAAACCTTTTCTTTTTGGTGTTTAGATTCATGTTGAGATCCTTGAGCTTTGTTTTGTTCTTTTGTTGCCGTAGCCTGTTAAAAGATACCTTCTTAGTAAAATTTTACCTTTCCCTGGAACATTGTGTTTTTTCTCCCATGATCAAATGCATACACAACTTTTCTGTTAGCATTATTGGTGTTTAAAAGGATGTTTAGTATTAGCTTTTATTCTTATTACATCTGATTTATCTCCTGTATCAAGGTGGGTTAGTTTAGATACATCGTATTATGGGACTGTGGTGATTTAGGATTTTGAACATGGAAAATGGGTTTACTATTTATCTTAGCATACATTGTTTGTTATAATATTGATTATGCCTTATGGTTAATTCTTGTTAAATTCCTAACAGTGACAATGGTGAGGGTCAGTGTCTTGAATGATGCTCTCAAGAGCATGTACAATGCTGAGAAGAGGGGGAAGCGCCAGGTCATGATTAGGCCATCCTCTAAAGTGATTATAAAGTTCCTCTTGGTGATGCAAAAGCATGGTACTTGTTATCTCTTATTTCTTCGATTATATTTCTATTTGACTACTGTTTGGTTCTTATTTTTTTTTTTATATTTGCGTTGGTTTGGTTCTTTCTAGGGTACATTGGAGAGTTTGAGTACGTTGACGATCACAGAGCTGGAAAAATTGTTGTTGAATTGAATGGTAGACTTAACAAATGTGGGGTTATTAGTCCCCGTTTTGATGTGGGTGTCAAAGAGATTGAGGGTTGGACTGCTAGGTTACTCCCTTCAAGACAGGTTAGTTCAAAAGCCTTTTTCTTTTCGGAACATCAGATATCTTGTTGTTCTTGGTACTTGTTATAAAAAGTTGGTAATCTGTTTTTGACAACAAACTTATTCGAGTCATTTTCTTATAACTTTCTTATTTACAATTTTGAACTTAACACCATTGTTGAGAATTTGAGTTTAAGTGGCATATGATTATTTCAGCTACTTACATTCTGAATTATTAATCTTTCTTTTAGATGATTTTGGTTAGATTTTACCAAGGTGTTACATAGAAGGAAGAGCACCTTTGAAATCATAGCATAATATTGGCATCCCGTACCATTATAGACAGATACTCGGGGACATTGGTTTGAGAAAATATTCGTTGTTTACAATTTGTAAATATATAAGTATTAGTAATATAGATAACAATTGGAAGTTATTTTCATTATCTTGTGTAAACTTTTGAAAATGGGGAGCAAAGTTAAGACAACTCACCAATAGATTGGTGTTATGTTATGCTACAATTTTCTGGAATACTTTTTATTCTGTTTCATTAGTATATTCTTGTTTTTATAATAATGTTGTTGTGCCTGTATCTTAAATTTTATGGTCGGAAGGGTACACATAGTGGCTTTGGACACAATTTAAATGTCGATGCCTGACCTTTGATAACACAAATGTTTCAGTTTGGGTATATTGTGTTGACTACCTCTGCTGGCATCATGGATCATGAAGAAGCTAGGAGGAAGAATGTTGGTGGGAAAGTGCTTGGTTTCTTCTACTAGTCTAGTTTCATTTGAAAGATTTTTGTGTTGATTTCAGATTTTTTTTGAACTCACCGGTTGTAATGATCAATGTTAGACCCGTAGTTTACTGAGTATAGCATAGCCAGATGTTTTTCTGATGTGCTTTGTTTGTTTGCAGAATCAAATTTTACTATAATTTATCTAATTTTTGGCAGTTTTAGCTGAGCCTCGACTTGGTATTATTATTATTATTTTATTATCACTATAAAGGAGATTACAGTAATTATCAAGGGGGAGTGTGTTTACGTTAGTGCGGGATAGTTTTAGAAATAACTTTTGGTGTTCATTAGTTCGAAATTTAAATTTTAAGATGGTGCAATAGTTTCTGCACTATTAGTCTGTTATTATATCACATTTACAAATGTTTAGTATTGTAAATTTTATTATGCTTAGATTTGTTGTTCTTTTAGGGGTGGTTTGGGTTGGATTTTCATCTCAGTTTTGATGTGATCGAGAGGTGTTTATGTAAAAAGTGTGGGAGTAATCTTTAGCTTAAGAAGTTTATGAAGTTATAAGCAAAGTTTAGGTTTAACTTATTTTGTGAGAAAATAAATTTAGTTGTTTTAAGTTTATGAAATGTGGGGTAATTTTGGATTTGGCAAATTACAAGAAGTTTGTTTAGTTCCTAAAAATCGAAAAAAATAATTATAGCCTATTTAAGGGACTAGAGTGTATTGAGATATGAATATAAATTCGAAACTACTTTTAATTCTTTGAATTTGTGGTAATTTAAGTTTTTGTTTTGAATTAAAAGGAATTATTTTACTTTCTAAATACTAAATTTAACTTACTAAAATGTGTTATAGGATTTATGGTCTTAAATTATTTTTAATTTCTTCATTTTAGCTTTAGTGTATAGGGATTAGAATTGTATTTTGTGGACTAAAGTAATTTAAATATAGAGAACTATATTTAAAATTATTTGAAGGATCGAAAAGTCGTGATTAATCTGATAGATTATTAGCCCAATATTTTATTTTTTTAAATATGAAGAACTAAATTTAAAATTATTTAGAGTAGTTTAGTGTCCTTTATTCAGCGTATAATATTTTTTTATGTGTTGTTATTAGCACAATATTGAAGTATTGATCTTTAGATACTATATTGGCAAATTACTTGTCTTCTCATGCAAGTGGATGGATTTTTTGATGTACTTATAACTTTTTGGTGATCTGTGTTCTTGTTGAATTGATTTCTGGTGATAGAATAGTACAAATAAAAATGTTATATATTTACTTGACGTGTAGATAGGAGCACAACACACATGAATTTAATGCTAAATTCGATAAATTCTCTTTACGAAAATGATATTCTAACATAATTTTTGAACTCATATTTGATATGGCTGACTTTTTTTATTTTTAATTTTTTTCAAATGAAACTTAAGTGATAACTTCTTTTTGGCAAAATGAAATGAGACCGGGAGAGAGAAAGGGAAGAAAGTGTTGTTTGTGTGACTAGGGATGGCAACGGGGCGGGTACGGGTATCATGATCCCATCCCCATAATAAAAATTCATTCCCATCCCCAAATCCAACGGGTATACAACTTTTGACCCATCCCCATCCCCACCGGGTAACGGGTATTTTCTTATACCCATACCCATACCCATTTTTTTATTGTTCCATATATCAATTAAATATTTTTTATAAAAAAAAT
>Ga0209589_1009901_pt1 | contig 14143 bp, 8 predicted proteins | sample CowpeawhiteBW_FD_187525 | JGI IMG/M metagenome (GOLD analysis project Ga0209589, IMG submission 187525) | Root nodule microbial communities of legume samples collected from California USA - Cow pea white BW (SPAdes) (version 2) | ecosystem: Host-associated > Plants > Roots > Nodule | place: USA... | reverse complement strand
GTGATATGTGATAAATTTATATTAGAAAGATTATGATAAAGAGTAAAAAAATTGATTATTTTTTTAAAGAAGAAGGTTTGTGATAAAGATGAAAAAAATGCATATACGTTTAACTTTTCATGAGAACCAAGAATTCAACACAAAGAAAAATAAATCTCTAAAGTTCCTAGAGTTATATATAATGAATTTAAAAATTTATTAGAACGTGATCTAGGAAAAGCATCGTCAAATTTGACAATACCCACTAAATTAAATTGATGAGGTACGAAGAGCTTATCTAAAATGATATTCATGGTTTGGTATCATGATATAATAGCATGATATAATAGCGAATAATAGTCATATTTTTTTGAATTCTACTATTATGTGTGCTTTTTTTTAAGAAGAGGAAATGAAGAGAACAAATGAAAAACTTTTTTTTCTAACTAAAAAAAATTATATATAACAAATCTAATTTGGCACCCCTAAATATTTTGTCCAAGTTTCGCCACTGGGTTCAAGTCTTGTGTATGCCAATTGTGTGTTATTTAATTTGTTATTATTTTAATAATATGCTTGATCATGTAAGTGATAATATAATCTTAGAATTTTAACAATTATCATGAAACATGAATTGGTTAAATGGTTGTGCATTGATTTGACTTTAGTATGGTATGGGTTTGAACCTTTGTGAATCCTAAACTAAACTCTCTTTTTGCTAAAATTAGTTTTGGCATGAATGTGAAAGGGTAGGGAAAACCCTAGCTGAATGGGCAGCCAAGGGGGCTGGAAACACAACCACTAAATGAGCCTTGAATGATAATTAAGGTCATGTTAATGCCAATTGTCATTTTTGGCCATTAACCTTGATTAATAACCAATTAAAATGGCAAAGTAAGGGTGAAAGAAGGGTTTTGTTGGGGTTGCCATTGGTGTATTCGTATAGTAGAGTGGTTTTGAGAGTAAGCACTACATTAGTGAGTGAGATAAGGAGCCGAAAGGAAAAGAAAGCAAGGGAAAGCCATTGTTGTGCGAAGAAGGAACTCTAGAATTCTTGAAGTGTAGCAAGGAATCCAGGTTAGGAGAGCTTTTACTCATTAGTTTTATGTTTAAGGATTAATTGCATGAAATGTATGTTAAATCGAATGCATATACTCTGTCTAATTCGTGTATTTTCGTGTTTCTAGAATTTTCCAGCAACTGCCTGGCGGGTGATGAACCACCGCCAGGCGACTCATCCTTTTATACTTGTTTCTGGGTTCTAGATGAGGAACTGCCTGGCAGTACGAGCCTGACCGCCCGACGACACATGAGTGCAAACTCAGTTTTTGGGTTTTTAATGAAGGGTCTGGCGGTGATGATCAAACCGCCAGGCGACACGAGCAGTGTGCCTCGATTCTTGTATTTTCGATTGGTTCTGGGTCGATCTCAATCGGGAAATGAGTGAGTTATTCAGTTGTTGGCTAATGGAGACTAAAATAGTTGAATCCGCTCGAGATTGGAAGGGAATTGGATAAAATTTGATATGAACAAATTTAAGGTTGACAGATTGGGGGTTTCTTATGATTCTAGTACAATTATTGTAAATGTGTAATGGAATTGTGCTGGATATAGCTAACCTTGAATACTGGTGTCACGGTGATCATGCTCACGTATGAAAAAGTGAAGATAGGCAGAGAAAAGTATCAAGAAAAAATATAAGAGAGTAGTGTAGGTGTAAAAATTATGAGAATTTGCCCAGAACTGTATGCACCGCCTAGCGACATAGGGCTGCCACCAAACGCCATCTTAGAGGGCGAAGTCTTTACATGGTTACTAACTTTTTTTTGCACTAACTTTTTTACAATAATATATTATTGGAAATACTAACTTTTTTTACACTAACATCAAATCACCTTAGCGAAAAGTAGCTGCGAAGATATGGAACCATAAAGGTAAAATTAAAACTAAGAAATCCAAATCTATTTATAATACAATTCAAAGTATCACAAAAAGCAAAATGTTACACGTGTCATTTTCTTAGAATTTCTACAATTTTAGATTTCAAAATTTTTTTACCTCTTAAAGTAATTTGGACACGTGTCATCTTCTTATCAATTCTCAAGCCCTCTTTCTCACTTTCCACCACACTCACTTTTTTCCTCTCTCTTCACTTTCCCTCTCTCGAACCCTACCCTGTTTTATGCACTCTCCACTTCTCGGCCTCCTCAAACCCTAGCCACCTCTCTGTCGTCGCCTCAGACGCTCTCTCTCGCTCTTCCTCCACATACGCTCTCCACCTCTCTTCCACCTCTAACGCTCTCCACCTCTCTTCCTTCTCAAATGCATTCGACCTCCACCTCTAATGCTCTCCACCACTCTTCCTTCTTAAACGCATTCGACATTTATGCCGCCTCAAACCCTCTCCACGTTTCTCTCAACTCAAACCCTCTCCACTTCTGTGCCGCATGAAACCCTCTCCATTCGAATCACACTCTCCACCTTTCTGCCTCCTCAAACCCCAGCCACCTCTCGAGCGCTGCCTGAAACTCTCTCCATCGCTCTGGGTTAATAGCTTTGCCGCCTCAAAGCCTCTCGACTTCTTTGCTGAATCAAACCCTTTCCACTTCTTTGCAGCCTCAAACCCTAGCATTTCAATCTCCTATCTTCTTCTAATCATACTTTCTATTTTGATCTCTTCACTTCTGATTTTGAAACCCTAATTTTTTTTCTTACTCTCAGTGATTCCAACTTCGTTAACATTTCTTTTTTGCTTCTAACTCATGTTTTTGTTTGTTTTTTTGTGTAGATTGTTTTTGTGGTTCTATGTTGTCTCAAACCCTCACGACGTCTCTGTTGAATCAAACCCTCTCCACTTCTTTGCCGCCTCAAACCCTAGCATTTCAATCTCATATGTTCTTCTAATCATACTTTCTATTTTCATCTATTCACTTCTCATTTTGAAACCCTAATTATTTTTTTCTTAATTTCATTGATTCCAACTTCGTTTACATTTATTTTTTTTAGAAATCTATCTCATGTTTTTGTTAATTTTGTTTGTGTAGATTATTTTTGGGGTTATTCGTTCACTAACTCTAAGAAGATAACTTCCTCATGAGAGGATTGCAGATTCCAGTTTCTGATGACACCTTTATCACGACGAGGATTGCGCATTTCAGTTTCTAATCGCAATTAAGCGATCACTTTTTTTTGTATAAAATTATCATGTCTGATAAAATATCTTTTCTCCATTTTAATTTAATTGATAATGGAATCCCTTTAATATGTTGTATTTTTTGATTCATATGTTTTGATTAAACATGTCTTCCATTGTTATTGAGTTTCTGATGTCTGATGAATTCAATTTTTTCCATCCCATATGTAATTTGAGCTTTTATTCTTAATGTTTGTTGAAGCTTGATCTTATTGTCCCTCAACTTTCAAGAAACCCCAACATTTCAGGTTTACTTCATTCTTATGTAGTTTTTATATTTTCTCTTACTTTCCATTCATTACAAAATATACTTTTGATAAGCATACTTTCAGGTTTATATTTTTTTTACCTGTATTACTCAGATAGCTTGATTTCAAACCAAGCTGCCACTGTTGTCTTAGTGGTTGTTGGAATTCCAGGAACAAGGAAGCAATTTAATTCAAAAATGATGTCCACCTACTATTCAAGAAAATATGATGCAATTGGTTTGATTTTACCTTAACTTTCAAGAGACGCCAAGATTTTAGGTATAATTTTGTTTAAATGCATTCTTAATTTCATTTCCGAAGCCTTTGATTTTCATAATTTCTTGCAGAAACTGTTGCCATCTTAAGTTATAAGCAAATTTGTTGTTGATTAATTATGAATATGGCATTGAGGTAAGCAGAGACCAAGGAGTAGTTGATAATGCTAACCAACTTTTAAATGTAAGTCAAGAATATTGATATAATGGAATCCCTTTAATATGTTGTATTGATTTTTTGTTGTTGTTGTATTGTTGATTCAAAGATCTTCCATACTACCGTTTGAAAATTATTTTTGTGTGGCCTATTGCATGTTTTATTGGTTTCTATTACCTGAGAAAGTTGCTTATTAATTGTAGCAGGATGTAATTTGACCTTTTATTCTTAATGTGTGTTGAAATTTGATCTGATTGTACCTCAACTTTCAAGAAACCCCAACATTTCAGGTTTACTTAATTCTTATGTCTTTTGATATGCATACATCAAGTCAGTTCTTTCCTTTTTCATCTACGTTACAACATTTATGTTATTGTTTGCATTACTTTACTTCTTTCCTTTTTCTTCTTTGTGTTGTAAATTTTCAAATGTTCAAACTACATCTTTATTTGAAATCAGATCTTTATTTCCTATTTTCGTTTATTTGTCAACCTTTTCCAACATTTAAAGTTACTGTATGTTGTCTTTTTCTACTGCTCTCTGCCATATTTCCTCTTCTTGCATAACATTGAGCCATGTGAAAAACAACTTTTGGTTTCTTCTGTGGTCTTCGTATTTTTGTCAGTCACTTTTCCCAATTTTTACTCCATTTGGTTAACCAAAACCACAGTCTGCGTATTGTTTTAGTAAATATCTTTACTCATGTCAAAAAACTGCTTTTGCTTTTCCCGATTGTTTCTAAATTTGTGAAATGAAAACCAGAGCATGGATATGGTGTTGTTTTTTATTTATGATCTTCCAATATTTTTTTATTTTTGTGTTTCTGTTTTGTACCAATACATGTCTGCAGACCTTTCTTTATTCCTTACTATACTCTAATTTCCCTCATTCCTTACACCCAATGGCGGACCTTAGTTGGGACAAAGGGGAGCCATGGCTCCCCCAAGCTTTTAATTATATATATATATATATATATATATATATATAATATTATTTTTATTAAGTTATATATATATATATTTATTGTTTAAAAAGTAAAATAAAAATTAATTTGATGGATTAATAACTAGATTAAAGAGATTAAGGTTTTATATCTGGTTATAAGGTTTATCCACAACAAGTCATAAAAAAGTATGAAATAAAAGAAAGACAGATTAGAAAAAAGGAATTGGAGAACAAAGATAACAAATATGCATACTCACACGATCTCATGAATAAGTATCCTAATATGATATATGTATGTTAGATTTATGATTCTTCCATTATGATATTTCTCCCAAATTAAGTTTCCCCAAATTAATATGAACCCTAACTATGATTTTAGGAATTTTTTGTATGAAATTGACATGAACCCTAATTATATTTTTCTCAAATTAGTATAACCCAACATTATAAAATGTTGATATTTTGTATTTTCAACTGCATAAAATGAATTAGTTGAATACTCTTGAATTGAAATAAAAATTAGAATACTCATTTATGTGAATTCAACAAATTAAGAAAATTAAAAATTGAAATGTTTGAATTGCATGATTTAAATAAAGAAAATAACTTTTTTAATTAAAATAATTATATATAAAACATCTAATTTGGCACCCCTACGTATTTTCTTCAAGTTCCGCCACTGCTTACACCATGTCTGTTATCCAAAAACACACCCACTCCTTACAAGAACTCAACCCGGAGAAGGAAAGTTGGAATATCGTTGCAAGAGTGGCAAGGTTATGGTTTGTTGAAGATTACACAAAAGGAAAAACTCCATTTTCCATGGAAATTGTTCTTCAAGACAAAGAGGTACTGTCCTAAAACTATAAACGCCTTTTATTTTTTTACTTTTCCTAATTTTTGTATTTTTACACATAAGTTTAAATATGCTTTTATTCTTTCATTTATGAAATTGTTTTTGTAGGGTGTCATAATCCATGCATCTGTTAGACACACATTGATATACAAATTCTAGTATGAAATCAAAGAGGATAAGGTTTACACCATTCAATCTTTTAGTGTTTCATGTAATGGTAGTTCTTATAAACTTCAAATCACGCCTATAAGATCAACTTCCAATTTGGAACCAAGGTCAATATGGTTGAAAGTACCTTAGTTCCGAAAACTAGAACTTCATACACCCCTTTTTCAACCATCATAGTTGCTGGTTTTGACACAGATTACTTAGTTAGTAAGTATATTTTTGTTATTTTTCTTTCTTTTTTCATATAACTTTTTTTTAATTCTTTTTCTTACTTTTTCCTTTTTCTGTAGATGTCATTGGAATGTTTACTGGTGTTGGAATAGAGAGGGAGCTAGAGAAAGGTGGTAAGAAAACCAAAATGAATGTCATCCTTATTGAAGTTGATGGGTAAGCGAATTTCATCTATTTTTCTTCTTTAGTGTTTTTAAATTTTTTTTATGGATTTCATCTGTTTCTCTTTTTATCTGATTTTTAACATGCAATAGTTTGCGACTGGAGTGTACTTTATTTGGTCAATATGTTGATATATTAAATGCATTTCTGGCCTCTGGAGAGGATCAACATGTTGTCATTGCTTTACATTATTGCAAAGTGAAGACCTTCTAAGGTAACTAACTTTGATTGATTATTACAGTTGTATTAATTTTTTAAATTATTTTTGACATGTTGTCTTTTGTAGATAAAGTTTCTATTCAAAACTGTATGAACTGTACCAAGATAATGTTTAACTGTGATGGTGAAGATGCAACCAAGTTGAAAAAAATGTAAGTATATATACATAAGATATATCTTTGTTTATAGATAGATATATGTATATCTTTGTAATATAACATATTTTTTTAACGTAGGATGTGGGATAGTACTGAATCTCCTTCTCAACCTCTTACCCAACTTTGTGCTTCTTCTAAAGTTAGCTTAGAAGATGATTTCATTAAGCTGCTTCCTAGAAGTTCAATTGAAGGTCTCAAAGATTTTAAACAGGTTCAAATATTTGTCTCTATGTTGCACATAAATATTTTTATTTAATTACCGTTCATTTTTTTCATATCGTTTCATTATTTATTTTACAGGAAAGTACTTTTGTAGTAAAGGCTACTATCAAACATGTGCTAGATCATGATGATTGGTGGTATACAGCATGTGTCCACAACAAAGCAGTATATCCTGATTCCAAAATGTTTTTTTGTGAAAAGGGTAACAAGCATGTCATTAAGGTTACACCTAGGTAATATTATTAATCTTCAGAATATGATTTTATTAATATAATATTATAAAAACTTAATAATGTTCATAATGTCTTTAATGTTTTTTTTAGGTATAAACTTAAACTTCGTGTAATTGATGCTACAGATTCTACAACTTTTTTGTATTTGATCGTGATGCAAGTGCAATGTTGAAGAAATCATGCTCTGATATTCTTGACTTACAAGACAAGGTTAAGTTAATCATTTCTGCTTATATTATTGACATTTAACTTAAATGTTTTGTTTTATTTTCAAATTAATTCACAATCAATATTTTCTTATTCTATATTGGGTATTTCTTTTCCAATTATTTTAATCATTATTGTTATCTATAGTAATTCTTTTTCATTAATTTACATCATTTATATTTATCCTTTTTTAATAGAACACTGTTGCTGGAGACTTGCCTAAAGAGTTTGAAATCCTAATTGATAAGACCTATCTGTTCAAAGTTGAGTGCAAGAATGATTATAATAGCAAATTTGAATAATCATTTAGAGTTAAAAAAGTTTGTATGGATGAAAAAGTAATTGAAAGCTTTTCTGATGTTGAAATTAAGTCTTTGGTAAGATCTTATTTATTTCTTTTGACGTCTTATCCTATATTTTTCTTTAATTGTAATATTATTTCTATTGGATACAATTTTTAGGATCTATACTCTACAAATGAAGAAGAAAGCAAAGTAAATGAGCGAACAAATCAAATCTCATCTGATTCCATTGTAGAGGTAGTTGAAGATTACAATTTAACTTATTTTGTAAAGCTTTGTATATGCTATTTTTTTAATTTTATTTTTAGGATTTGCTGATCAAATTCACAGAAGAATCAAATGATGTTGAGACTCTAAGTGATCATTTGAACAATATAGTATCAAGCCATGTTCCTGCAAACGAATCGTTGAATAATAAAGATGTAATTGATGTTGAAATTGATGAGTTAACCCGCAAAGAATCATCTCATCTGGACAATCTTGACTTGGCTACTCAACCACCTATCTCACCACTTAAAAGACAGAGTCGATCTATGGTTCAAGAAAACAAAAAGATTCCAGTGAAGATGTTGAAGAAGAATATCAAGATTGAAAAGTGATTTCTGTCATTTGAAACTACAAATTGTAATAGACTTTATTTTGTGTTTTATGTTGGTTATGTTATTTTTTTGAAAAACATTTGCTGCTTTTAAGTATTTGTACTCATGACCACTATTTTGTGTTTGTCTTAGGTTGTTATTTTCAAAACATTTACTCCAACTATGTTTTAATTTAATTATGAATTACATCAAATCTTGCTCAATTCTGAATAGATTTCATGTTTATTATTCTTAATTTTGTACTCTATGTTTACAGTCACAATTTGCTAGCTGAATCAAAGTGTGTTGATATAATTTGGCATTGTCAACACCATAATCATGCTAGCTACATGAAATTAATTAAGTTCAGCAGAGGTTTTTCCTTGTGTTTTTTATTGTGTATTGGGTTATAAAAAATCGTTTATTTTCACTATTTGTGTACCTTTTTTAAATATATTTCTAAAAATTTGTATACCTTTTGTTGTTTATGGTTATTTTTAAAATTGAGTATATATTGCTAGCATAATGTCGAAGTCTTGATATTATTTTTAATGTCAACTACATTATGATGCTAGCTACATCAAAGTCATTAAGTTTTTATCTATGTATATTTTTCAACTACATTATTGGTTTCGCAACATATAAAACTTATTTAATGTCTTCAAAAGTTTATTTTTATTTTCTTAATCATAATTTTTCTTCTTTATTTTGTTTATCTTTTCATATAAAAAATGATTACTCTTACAATGTTTTAAAAAATTGTCTACCTCTTTTTATGTTTAGTGCCTTAAATTTAAATTTTCTATTTTTATTTTAAATAACTTTAAATCAATGTTTAATTTTATTATATAAAAATACAATTTTTATAATATTAACTTTTTTCAATTAGTAATTAGTTATCTTTTTTCTGAATATTTTTTAATATTATTTTTATCTGGTATTACTCTTTCAACTTCTGATTTGTTTTTATTTAAAAAAAGAATATATATTTCTTTAAAATTTTTTGAAAGTCATTTATATATTATCAAAATTAATTTATTAATATTCTTAAATATGATTGTTTTTTCAAAAACCCTTCTTTAATTTCGCTTTAATTACAAGTCTTTTCATATCTATATAACCGTCTGTTTGCCTTATTTACTATCAAGTTTTATGTTTTTTATAAATCAAGGAAAAAGAACGGTCACTCCCCTAAACTTGCTTCCATGGATTCCTCTTTGAGTGTCACTGCAAGAAAAACTTTAGAAAGGTTCACTACGTATCATTTTGTTCATAATCAGGTACGTTTACTTCACAAAAACTTCAAAAAGTATGTTCTTTGCTGTTTTTTTTACGTTTAAACCGTAGCACATTGTCTCATCATCCATCGTAATCGTTCAAAAGCATGTATTTCTTTTTTCACTTTGTTGACAATATTACTTATTCTCAATTTTCTTTCTAAAAATTAAAACTTTGTTCAATAATCGTTCAAAGGTCGGTTTTTTCTATTTGTTTTCCATGCTCATGTATGTCAAACTATATTTTCTGTCATCATCTATGCAATTTTTTTACTTCTTCTCCAAATCTTACTTCATCTGTTTTTTGGTTATCAAAATGTCATCTTTCTTCAATAATCGTTCAAATCGGTTACATATTTTGTTTTTGATGCATTGTTCATGTATGTTGACCTTTTTTGGCTTTCATAAGACAACTTATATTTTTACTTTGCTTGAACTCTGACTTTAGTATTTATTTCTTCTAAAGATGTCAACTTTCTTCATTAAGCCTTCAAATTCACGACTTTCTATTTTTTGTTTTTATACATGTTTCGTCTATGTCGCTTATTTTTTTGTTTACATCACCCATGCATGTTTTTATTCCTTGATTGAAATATTTTTGCTTTCATCATTAGTTTCATATTTGTCTTATTCATCTTTTTGACCTTTCTATCTGTTTTTTGTCTCATTAGGAGTTCGGACATGTTGATCCAATATTTTTTGCTATTTTTGGTCACGAATTAGGACCGGTTTGGCAGTTGGAAGATATTGAAGGGAATCAACATCAGTTAACTTTTAATATGGATGTGAATCATCCCATTCTCACGGATGGTTGGTATAGCCTGAGAGTTTTTTATAAATTGCAACATATCCATCAAATTGTATTTAGATATGTTGGCAATTCAACCTTCCACATCACTATATTCTCCAACATGTCTACAATATCCACTGGTGTGAAATTTCTTTCAAACCTAATTCGGTTGCGAAAAAAACATCTATTTAGAGTGAAATTGACAAAATCTCAATACAAAGCCAGCCATCTGGTGAACTTTTCATTTTATATTTTTGTTTTATATTTTATTTTGTTTATATATTTTTTTTGTGCTCTTATTTAGTTCTTTTTTCAGGACCTACAATCTGACTTTGTAGATTACGTTCGTAAACGTAGATTGAGGAGGTTGGAATTGCAGGGACGTGACAACACTTTCATTGTTCAATGTAAGATTCTGCTCCGTAATACACCTAAGAAGTCAAGTAAGATTGGGAAGGGATGAAAGGACTTCTGCACATTCAATCGTTTGGAAGAAGGAGATATTCTTGTGTTCTAGCTGACAAAGAAATGACAAAGAAGAAGATCAAAGTCTATGTCCACAAAGAATGGAGTTTTTAATATTGCACTTTTTTTTTAGTTTACTTTTTATATTATGTATGGTTTTTGAAGAACTTTCAAAGTACTTTGCTTTTATTTTGTTTGTAATAGTTTTAGCATCCTATTTTTGTTGCTTCTAATAATTAGAAGCCATATCTATAAGTATTTTACCTAAGTTAATTATCGTCAAGTTTTATATTTTAATTATTTTCCTAATACAATATTTATTTAAATAATGATTTTCTAAAATAATTTTTCAATTCGATAATAAAAATAATTGAAAATGATTATGATGAGAATTCAAATATCTTAAAAGATTTGATTGATTTTCGTAAAAAAAGGTTTGAAGTAATAATAAAGAAGTCAATTTTATATTTTGCAGTACTAATATTTGGAAATACTAACTGAATATAATTTGAATAAACTTTTATTAATTTTTTTACAAAAATTATTTTAATATGTGTTGCAAAAGTTATTTTAATTGTTTTTTAGTAATCTATAACTTATTCGAATAATATAGTAACCGTGAAAACATTAAAACCCATTTCAGTTTGAACTCTCTTAGAAGTTTTTTAATTTAAATTTAATTTCTTTGAATTTATTTTCATTTTTATAATTCAAAACAATTAAATTATTTTGTTTTGCCCTTTCTTTAGTAGTTGCGTGTTACACTCAATGTAGAAATAAATGTCTACTTTAAGGGTTGACTATTACAAACCATAGTACTTTTGTGCTTGCCAAAAAAGGACATATAGCACAGATGCACATTCTGAAATGAAGCTTTGCATTGTCTGCAAATCATCAATTTGGACATTGCAGATCAAATCTTTTTGAAAAGGTACGCTTTTTCAAATATTGAGTTATATGTTCAGTTCTGATATTTCCATATTAATGAAATGTTTGTTCTTTTGTGTCAAAAGTTTGTACTGACAGTACCTGAATCGAGAAGAATGTGCGTGGAAAACTAAAAATGTGCCTACATCTATTAATAACTTTCTACTTGCTTTCTGCTTTACTTTCTTCATAGTGCATTGTTAATTGGTTTTGTTATTACTTTTCTATTATTAATTTTAAATCTTAATCTTATTTGATTTCCAACCTGTTCTGAATTTGTAAAACACCATAATACAACAATACAATGCATAACTTCTGCACACTTTGAACATTATCACAACAAAATGGATTCAAATGATTCAACAAATGGAAGAAGAAAAAGGAAGAACATTGTCTCACAAAATATTTCCAATAGCTTGATGAAGTCCACAGGTTAAATAAATTTATGTTTCTCACATTGCATTTTAAACTTTCTTCATTTTTTCTATCTCATTTCATTTGTTTCTCATCCAATTCAATTAAATCCACACTCATATGTAAAAACAAAGATGTAAATACTAATCTTACTTTATGTATGTTATTTTTTTTTTGTTCTTTTGATTGCAGTTACAAATGAGGACAAATCCAGTCACAGTGAAGCATTTCCTTTTTGCAAATACTACACCTCTTTCTTAGTTAAGAAATTGTGGTAATCATTTTTTCATTCACTATAAATTTCATCCAACAAATTTATTATTGCATTCATTATTGTCAATCTGTTTTTAATTTCCTTCACAAATATTGATATCAAAAAGGCACCAAAATCAATTTACTCAATGGACTAAAACAAATATGGAATTTGTAATAACTTACACTGTGATAGTTTTCAATATGTTTATTATTTGTGTTGCATAGTTACATTGCTTTTCCTACTAAACTAAAGAAATTTAGATGAAATGAATTTTATCTATTCTGTTCTCATTTGACTTTTTAACAATTCTACTAGTAAGGAAAGAAAATGTTACCCCAGATGCAACTATCAAAACCTACTTATCTCTTAATGAAGATAGACACGTGCAGAATAAAAGAATTCAATCTACAAATAGAAAGTGACTTTCCGAGTTGACATATTGTGGTAAGTTTGTTATTTTAATTTAAATTTCATTCAAATTCAGTACAAATGCTAGCACTACAGACTTATTAGTCTCATTATTCATCTTTAATGCATATTATACAATTAACACACATGGATATTAGATGACATCATTTCATAATCAATTTGTTTCATCTTTAAATGCATTTCATAATCATTTGTTTAACTGCATTTTGCAGAACTTGACCAAAATAATGGGAAAGTTGCACGAAGAAGAAGGAAACTTATTATGAATCAGAAGTTGGCAGAAAAAAGCAATCCCATTGGTGATAAAAAAATTTAATTACTAATTATTTATATATCTATTATTATCTTTTCTTGATTTCAATTCCTTTCATACTAAATTTTACTATTACTACATCTCTGAGTAGAATATCATGGTTCTACCTCCATTCGATCTACCAATGCTCCAATTTTGCACAACAACAACAGTAACAACACAAGTACAAATCAAAATTATATTTATTTTTTTATGCTTTTCTCTTAATAGAAAAAGTACAAACACAATACTTTAAGATATTTTAGTCTTTTTATTAATTTTAGTTTTTCAAAGTCAAATTTAAGTTATTTTAGTTATTCAACTGTATAATTATATTTTAGTGATAAATTAAATTAAGAACAGAATTACAAAATCTTATATATCAATAATATTTATTGTTTTTATAAATTTAGAATTCAGTTCATTAATTTATGGATGTACTTGCAGGTATTATTCAATTTGATTGTCATATTGGAAGAAGCAAAACCAATCTGTTTAATACACAAGAACTGTTACATAAAGAAATTGTGGGTAGCAGCTCCAGTCATGCTTCACTAAATTGTTCTGCTTTTTCTGAAGTTGTTAATCCTTTTTATGTTCAACAAAACAAAAGTCATGGTAATTTCTAATATAAACAAAATTCATTTCATTACTTTAATTTCTTTAATTTACTAGTTCAGGTTGCTAATACTCATTTCAATTTATGTTGAAGGTGTACAATTCTGTCGGCCTTCTCGGGAGCAGGCTATTAGATTTATTTCGAAGATATTGGATTTTGACAATAATTCTGACGAAGATGTAAATGATGGTAATCAATAATGGTTCATTTTAAATAATAAACACTTACTGTTTCTTTATGTAAAATTGGTTTTTCCTTTTCTTTCAGATAACATAATTGGACATTTCTCCTCTGATTTGTATTCAAAAGCTGAAATTCAAGGTGCAACAATACTTTTTAGTGTTTTTATATTACTATATAGATATAAATATAAATGTTATTTAAGTAATGACATATATGTTTTTTATGTACTTTGGAAATGTTGATGTTGGGGAGTGTTCACTTGAGTGTCCCTATTGTCAAGCTCAATTGTGGTACGAAGAAAGATCTGATAAATGCAAAAGATTAAAACAAGTTGATTTCTCTCTTTGTTGTCAAAAGG
>Ga0209589_1009892_pt1 | contig 14151 bp, 6 predicted proteins | sample CowpeawhiteBW_FD_187525 | JGI IMG/M metagenome (GOLD analysis project Ga0209589, IMG submission 187525) | Root nodule microbial communities of legume samples collected from California USA - Cow pea white BW (SPAdes) (version 2) | ecosystem: Host-associated > Plants > Roots > Nodule | place: USA... | reverse complement strand
CTACGATGGGACGATCATTCAAAAAATTATAAAAATATATGTCAACGAACAATTAGTCACCTTAACGAAGTTATGCAATAGGTAACACCAAACATAACAAAGATAAATAGGTACTTTTTGTATATATCACACTAAATATTTCAGAAAATAATTTTAAATTTAGTGTTTCTTAAGCTTCTTCTTTTTTCTCTTTTTGAGATTTCTTCTCCCTTCTCTATGATGTTTCTTCTTTTTCTTCTCCTTCCTCTCTCTCAAGCTTCTTCTTTTCCTTCCTCACCAACTTTCTCACAGTGGTGGATTTGTGGTAGCAATGGAGTTGAAGAAGTACGCTGCCACTTGACATATAGGAAGAAAGAAAGGGTAAAACTATCATTTTATCATGTCCTATGGGGATACATGAAGGAAAAAATGGGGGTGTAGGAAGCAATTCTCTCTAATGTGTTGGGTTTGTTTAGGTTGAATTAGTGCATGCGAACTATATTTTATATCAAATGTTTTGATTAAATTCTTAAATATTTATGTAAATGGTTAACAATAAAAAATCAAATTTTAATCCAAAATTAAAAGGGAAAAACGAAAACCAGAAACACTCACAAAAAATGTACCGACACCAATCACCAAGCACTATTACTAGCACCACCATTCAATGCCTAAATTTATTTATACAAGGACAAAATTGGTATTTTAAAAATTATGGAGATGTGGATTGAAATTATAGAAGTGCAAGAAGAAAGGTCCAATTCCAATAATGGGATATAAGTTTGGGTGGTTAGGTGGGTCTGACTTATATACTTCCCTTATTCTTATTTTTATTTTAATTTACATACTTTTATAAGAACTTATATCTCTTAGTTCAGTATTTTTCTTTAAATTAAATTATCTGTAAAACCATTTTCATGTTTATAATATATTTTACTAATGGACACTACGATAAAATAATTAAATAACAATTAATTTTATAGAAAATTTATAATCAGTTAAGTATTGATTAATTTAAATAATAATTTATAAATTTAAAACTATTGATATCTAAAATAGTTTATATTGTGACTGTGAATTAGATTATAGATTATCATTGCTAGCAAGATTTTATTTATTAAGTAATTAATTAGTGTCTAAATTAATCTCTCATTAGATAATAATTTAGAAACATTAGTTTTTCTTAAAGTTATTAGTATAATAGTGTTTTATATTTAAAGTTTTTTATACTAGTGTAATAATTTTTGTGTAATTGCTAAAGTCGTTATTAAATAGTTGTTATCCAAACGACTTTATATATATATATATATATATATATATATATATATATATATATATATATATATATATATATCATAATTCATAACATGCGAAAGATAAATGCTACACATAATTATTATTTTTTTATTCTTGTGAACATTACAACAATAGTGTCTCAAAAATTGACTAAATAATAGTTATCATCTAAATATTGTACTGTATCTTTAGAACCATTCTTCGTGATAAATAATATGGTCATCAACTTCAAGTTAAACTCTTTTAAAAAAACAATAGTTATTATTTTAACAATGATTTTTTTTTACTTGATTATACAAATTAAGTTGATTTTATAAGTTAAATTAAATTAATTTAGTTAAATTTTTATTTTTATTTTTATTTTGTATCACTAAAATTATTTTACAGAATAATAGTATAGACAAATCTATTAATTTATAACTTCAAAAATAACTAAGTCGGTAAATAAGTTATCGATAATACATTAAAAGATACAAGATCATGAAGTTCACTTTTAACAAGAAAAAATAATGAAATATTATATTATTTGAAAAAAAATAATAATAAAGACAAGTAAAAAAATTATAATTGATTTGGTTGATGTAATTGAATAAAAAATTAAATTAATCGAGTAAATGATAAATTACTAAAATGTAATTATTAAAATTTAATAAAATACTAATGAATTAAATTTAAATTGTGACTAATTGTGAAGTAATTATTTCAAAAAATTGGAAGTTCAATATAAAAAATATTTTAATTTATTTAAATAATTAATTACAAGACGTACAATTTTTTTAACACTTCAATTTAAAAGAAAATTATGAATAATTGAAAATGCACATTAATTTCACATAAACCCTTTAAAACAAAAATGTAACTAATTCATGGCCCATAGATTCAAAAAAAAATTGTTGGTGGCCTCTAAAAACCACTTGAATATCATTAAAAAAACAAATCTGTGAAATTTGAAGTGCTTCTATCGAATTGTTTAAACAATGTTAATTGCAGACCAAAATTTACAAGTTAATTATTTTAAAAAATAAATCTCACAAAAGGAATTGCTACATATCATTCAAATCAATTCTATATAATTGTAAATAATTGCTACTTTATTGTAACTTTAAATTGTACACATATATGTATTTTATGTAATTATCAACTTTTTTATATTTAAATTTGTACCAAATAATTTATTATACTGAAAGGTAAAAAAAAAATTGTTAAAAATAATCAAGCTTTATGATTAATTCTAACTAAAAAACCATGTTTCATAAATATAATTATATATACTTTACCAATTAATGGAATGAACTTGTGTTTGCATTCTCAATTTTATATCAGTAGTCAAAGTGTAACACATTATTATGCTCTTACATAGGATTCAAATGTTTCTATCTTCTATGTTTTTAATCTGAGATAGTTTCTCTGACAGTGAATAAGCTAAATAATTGTAAATAATAAATAAGCTAAATCTATTCTATAACTGTTTAGTACGCCCTAATCTTAATATCAATATTTTTATTACTGTAATGTTAGTCTTAGTTACACCATCTCGATCATATTATCCCTTTAACACAAATCAACACCATTAACTCTTTTATGTCTCAATTCTAATGGATTGGAAGAGATACTATGATATGTGAATATGTGAATGTGGGTTAAATAATAGTTGTAAAATTATTTAAATTAGAAAAAAGTAAAAAAGAAAAGATCAGTGATTTTATACATGTGGCTTTCTTTAACACGTAAAAAGATCTTGATTTATGATGATGACCTTGAAACCTGTGCATAACACACCAATAGTTTGTGCACGAATTCTTGAAGAAGCACCCACTTTTTGCAGAAGTTCTTGCACAATACTATAGAATACTGTGTAAGGATTTTGGGTCTCGGGCTTTTACCCACTCCTTTAAGCAACAAAAAAGTCGTTAATTATTGCATGCTTTAAAAAAGATGGAGAGCTTTTTAACGAAAGAATAAAAAAATTAGTTGCTAATGTTTAATATTCTACAAATTGATCTTAGAAGGTTGAATAAATCATCCAATCAAATGAAAGTAATACGAAAAAATGCATAAAATTAAACGTTGGACTTTTGTTTTAAATTGTATAACCTGGCTTGCACGCTTCACTGACTAAATTAAAGAGGTTAAAGCGTAAATCTTGAAGATTTTGATTTAGTAAGTAACATTTAATGAAGTTCTTTTAAATAGTTTGTTAAAATTTATTTTTGTATTATTATATACATTGAATGTTACAATGGTGAAATACTAAAAGATTACATTCCGAAATTTTTATAAAACTTCAATTCAACAATTTTAAGATACCAAAGTCCTATATAGAATATCTTTTTTATCTCGTCCTAAATTCTCTATCCAAAAATATATTTTACGACAATATTTAAAAGTATGTAATAAAATAGATTAGCTTCACGTTCAAAGTTGGTGCCCTCATAAGATGTAATCTTCTACGCTCATGTCATACAAGGGCAAGGTACCATTGTATTATTTTTAATTTATTCAAGAAATCAACATCAAATTTAAACTTCTCTAACACTTCATAAAACATAAATTTATTCAAGAAATCAACATCAAATTCAAACTTGTCCAACACTTCATAAAACATTTAACAAAAATGCATAATACTAAAGGCATGCGTTAACAGAAGATACCAAATTTTATAACGCATGAACCTCACAAAACAACAAGACAAGGTAAAATAAAAACGCAGACAGAGTTCATAACTGAAATTTAAGCTGGCAACAAAAAAGTACAACAATACAACAACGAAACAGAAATGCATAATTCAAAGAACAGAAATAACTAGCAGCCATCCCTTCACTCCTCCTTCCTTCGCTTATGTTGCTGATTCAGATCATTGTCATTAATTTCCTCTAGGACATTATCATCAGAACCAGAAGGTGTTGAAACCTCGGTAGCATCATCCATACTTTCATCCTCATTCTCATTTCCATCATCATTGTCATTTGACTCCTCAGGCTCTTCTTCTACAGGCTTCTTTCCCCATGATTCTATCAGGTTCATCATTTCTCTATTAACCTGTGTAATAAAAGGACAGAAAAGAAAACTGAGAGCAGACCAAAATAAAAATTTGGATCGGGTGAATTAACAATTACAGTCTTACAGAATACTCCAACCTAAGAAGCACAATCACAAAAATTCAAAAATAAAGTGACCTAGGGCACAAGCATTTCAAAGTAAATCAGAACAGAAAAAAGACAAAAATACATAAGGGTGGAATGATGCATAGTGTAAAACCAAATGGCATTTTGTAGTAATACCTGTGGATTCTCAAGAAAGTCAGCAATGTCAGTAGTACATAAAGGGAAGGGACATGTCTTAACATTCTTTTGTGCTCGCAAAGAGCGTCCACCTTGTGACCTTTCCCTCATTAAACTTTTACCAGCAAAAGCACCCTGCAAACAGGCCTTGCAGAAGTTGTGAGCACAAGGTGTAGTGATAGGGTACTGCATCACCTTCTTGCATATTCCACAAGAAAACCCTGAAAAAAAAAATAGGAAGCCATAAAAAACTGATAAGATTTTACAGGTTCGGTTGACTACAATTGGTGTCGATGCAGGCTAGAATATTTGAGCATGTCTGCACATTATACCTTTTAACACCTTCTGTCTCTCCGCAGCCAAGTCCACTTTCCGCTTCATTCTGACTGTTCCAGCCTCACTAGCTTTCTTGCTTTCTGGGGGAGGCTTCTTCCACGTCCAGCACTCCTTTTCCTCCTGGATTACATCAAAAGAACTGAGTGAGATCATTCGAAATAAAAAAAAAAAAAAAACAGCAACAAATAGGTGTAGAAGAAAAGCACAGCACTTACATCATAATCCCACGCTGGTGCGTTCTTCCTTTCAGTTATATCAATTGCACATTCTAACTCCCCGATCTCAGGCAGTGGGCGTGGACGGTCTCCAGTTTGTTCACTGTACATAAAAAAGGTCAGACACAGTAGTCCACACATTAGTCCATACACAAATCTAAAAAGAACAACCAAACCTTGCCCACGGCGCTGGCTCATTGTCACACCTCACAAACAAGTACCTACAAACCTTACAGCCCTGTCACATAAGAAAGCTTCTTCGTGAATATTGAAAGAAAATTCATAAGAAGAAAACAAAAAAAGTGTCAAACCCACTTTAAATGCGCTTCAATAAAATCAATGATTCAAATTACAAGCATCTTACTTGAATTCCATTCTTGCGCCAGCATTTCTCTATTCTATAGATCCCATCATAACGCACCCCTTTGCCGGGTGCATAGTTGGAACGTTTTTCCTTGCTTGACCTGACCAGATTAAGTTATAATTTCAGTACACAGTACACAACGATACGACTCAACCCTAAGCTAAGAAAATAAATTACTCTAATTTAATTTAACATTGACCACTAAAAAGAGACATGCAATTTGTGATACTAAAAAAGAGAACATGATAAGAAAATATATTATTACGGTTTTAATTGCAGTCAATAAAAGTGAAATTTTGACAAACATTAATGTTTTGACAGTCACATTTTTTCTAAAATAATTAATTAATTGATAACATGATAGAAATAAAAGATTATTACACTTAATTGATAATAACAATTATAAATAAAATAATAATAATAATAATATATGTAGTTGTGAAAATATTAAAATCCACCTACTAATATACTAGGTAATAAGGAAACATGTTACAATAAATGTGGTAAAAAGTGTGCTAAATAAACTGTTATAAGGTATAATTAAAAAGCTGACCTTACAACACGAACAGGATATCCCATTCGGCAGCTGACTCTCAAGGATTCATTCATGTTCTCAAATTTCTGGTCAAATGATTGAAGTTTGTTCGTGCGCTTGTTTCCACTCAGATCTCTTCCACCACTACCAGTGTAAAGGAACCACTCCCCATGATCTTCATCGTCCACGTAACCACCCGATAGAGCAACAGATTGGGCACCATAACTGCTCTGTCCAGCGATTCCAGCTACATGAGGAAAATGAGCACCCCATTGCCGACATTCCATCCTGTCATTCCACGTGTCACCAACCAAAACCCCGCGATTCTTTTCGGGATCATTTTCAGCTGGAATCGGTCCAAAGTGGTCGGGTGGGATCGTAACAAAAATCCTACCAGAACAAGCATTTGCTTTTCCAGTTTTCTTCGCCCGATCAGTGGTGAAGGCAGTATCTGGACGATCCTGATTGCGCAAAAAGTGCTGCACTGATGGTGGTGGCTCAGAAGACCCCTCAGACTTCGCTTGCTTCGCCAATCGAATAGCAATAGCCAACTGAACATTAATCTTCGGCTGACTAAATGACGTTCTAGATAGTGGACGTCGACAATTCGGACATTCGAATCTTCTGTGAGCCATACATTTCTCAAAGCATCTCAAGCAGAAATTATGCCCACAGGGTGTCTTAATCACCAAACACAAAAACACAAAAACAAATAATCACTCAATAAATCTAATCACACACATAAATTAACCAATAAAGAAACAGATCAACAGATTAAAAAAAAAAAAAAAAAAAAAAAAAAAAAAAAAAAAAAAAAAAAAAAAAAAAAAAAAAAAAAAAGAGAAGAAGAAGAACAAACCGAGACAGGCCTCTCAGGCAGTTGCATGCAAATGGAGCAGTTAAAACTCCCGTTGAAAATAACGGGAGCATCAGTGTTGTCCTGGGCCAGATTCGAGGTGCCGGAGAGCAACTGCTGGCACCTCTGTGCCTTTTCTTTGTCGGAGAGAGATGTGTCTGTATGAATAGCTCGGACGTCGGTTACAATGCCGGTGGATGGAGCGGGTGGTGGGGGGTCGGAGGTGTCGACGTCGGTGCAGTCGGGGCAGTGCCATGCGGAGTCGGAATTGGAGACCGGCGGCGCATTGAGGCAAAGAAGGTGCCATGAACTGGTGCAGGTTTGGCAAACGAGGGTTTGGCAAAGAGGGGGTTTCTCGTTGCATCGCATGCAAACGCCGTCGGCGTTGCAAGAATACTCCGTCGTCTTCTTCTCTTCCATAGCAATGAACTCAACGACTGAGTAAATGAAGAATGAGGGTTTGCATCTCTGTGGTTGTTTCCTTTTATAGAGAGAAAAAATGGAAAACCCAAATTCTAATTGGGCGAGCGAGGGAATCACCCTTTTGAATATTTACCATTTTCTAATTTATAATTCTAAACCTAATTCTCTCCCTCCCTTCCTTTCGCCATTTCCCTCCTTTCCCTTTCCTCTTCCTTATCCACTGTTAATATTATCACTAATTATTCATTAATCGCTAATTCCTCTGCGCTCGCACCTTTTCGCGTTCCCTTTTCCTACAATCATCATCAACTGTAATAATGTTAATTACTGATTAATAGTAATCCACTCAAATTTATTCCTCTAACGTTATTATTGTTTTAAATGTTTAAATGCGTGTATATTTAACTAAACTAGTATTTTTGTCTTTTCGAAATTTAATTGTCTTTTCGAAATTTAATGCTCCCAACCGTTTAAAAGAAAATAATTGTTGATTATAAATATTTCACGGCAAATACAAATACAAATGTGAGATTGAGATTTTTTTTTTTCTTTTGTGATTTAGTGTCACATTAAAGCCTATTATTGGTATGATTCAATGTAATAACGTTTTTGCTAAATAATTTTTTTTTTTTTTTTGTAGTGCTGCGTATTCAATGATTTGCTTGAAATGCTTCGAGTATATAGAGAGGATATTTGATAGATTTTGGTCATGTACAATTTATAGGTGGGTTTAATTTGTAATAATATGATGAGATATTTATAAAATAATAATTGTTTTAATCACAGTTTCATGAGGCTGAATCCCTGTTAGATTACATGGAAACCAGTTAAGTTTTCTCAATTTCAAATATCAAAGCAAGGAAACTAAAAAAAATGAATTCTTCTCTTACAATAACAAAAGAAAAAAAAGGTTATATTGTTTGTTGAATTTTAACAATTGGACATATTTCACCTTTCTAAGTTGTATACTTTAAAGCTATTATTCATTCTAAATCTTTTAAATAATTTTTATTTTATTTTAGTTCAAATTGCTTAAAGTTAATAAAAGCATAAGGTAATATAAAAAAAGAAAGAAAATAAATAATATGTGAGTATATAAATAAAAAGGTGAGAAATTTTCAAAATAGTGTAATTTAACAAGTTAGAATATATATATATATATATATATATATATATTATAATGCTAAATTTAAAAAATAATAAAAACAAAAATAAAGTAAATCTCATATATTTTGAATTGTCATCCATAACCAACATTTATAAATTAAGTCAGCATAAAATGGATTATTGGATATAGATCAATAAGTGTTTTTGATGGACATTTCTTTTTTGTTAAAATATACTATTATAACATTACAGTAAAAAGGCTACAATAGGTATAAAGTTAGCTTTTATTATATTTGGCAGGTTCTGGGGATAGGTTGGTGTTTTCAAGGCACCAACTTAATTTTGCATGTTTCTGCTTGTCTGGGTTAATGCGAAATTGACTGGCAGAAGGTGAGACGTATATGATTGATCTCTAATTTTTTTTAATTAAAAGTTTAAAATTAAATAAAAGATTAATATTTTTATGTTATGTTATTTGAACAATGCAAGTAATATTATTATTGACCCATATAATTTAAGTAAGCATAAAATGGATTATTGGATATAGATCAATAAGTGCTTTTTGATGGATATAATATTTTCTTTTTGTCAAAATATACTATTATAACATTAAAATAAAAGGCTAAAATAGGTATAGAGTTAGCTTTTATTATATTTAGCAGGTTTTGGAGATAAGTTGGTGTTTTCAAGACATCAACTTAATTTTTCCTGTTTCTGCTTGTCTGGATTAATGCGAAATTTACTGGGCAGAAGGTGAGACATAATTGATTGATCTCTAAATTTGTTTAATTAAAAGTTAAAAAATAATTAAAAGATTAATATTTTTATGTTATATTATTTGAACAATGCAAGTAATATTATTATAACATTGACCATATAATTTAAATTATAATATTAATTATGAGAGTTAACAAGTAAATGTAATTCTTATTTTATTTTATGTTATTATAAACATTAATTAATTAAAATCTTATAAATATATATATATATATATATATATATATATATATAATTTTTATAAATATAAAATCTAAAATAACAAAAGCTAAAATAAAGTTGATCTCAATCCATTTTTGAGATCTACATATTAGATCAAAATGAGTCAAGTTGATTTGAATTGTCATTTTTAACTAATTTCTAGATTTCACTAATGTGAGAGGTAATTATCAAATTGGTTGAGTTCAAATATATTATGATTAAGTAAGCATAAAATGGATTACTTGATAATCAATTTTTTGTCAACACACCCCATTATAACATGTAAAAACAGCTAAATTAGGTATAAAGTTTGTTTTATTATATTTAACAGGTTTATAGATAATTTAGTGATCAACTTGTTTTTGTTTGTTTTTGCTTATCCCGATTAAGCTGTGAAATTAACTAGTCAAAAGTGGGGACATAATTTATCAATCCTCTGGACTTTTTTTTAATTAAAAGTAAAAAAATAAAAAAACAAAATATTTATTTTTGTTACATTATATTATTTGAACAATGCAAATGTGTAATATTTCTATAACATTGACATATACAATTTAAATTATAATACTAATTACAAAAATATAATTTAACACGTAAATATAATCATTACTTTATTTTATGTTATTATAAAATTAATAAATCTTAAAAAAAATTATACATTCACACACACACACATATTATATATATATATATATATATATATATATATATATATATATAACTTTTATAAATGTAAAATTTTAAATAACAAAAACAAAAATAAAGGTGATCCCAACAAACTTTTTTTTGGAATCCAAGAGATATATCAAATAAAATCAATCAAGTTGATTTAAATTGTCATCCATAACTAATGTGTACATATAAGGTAAGCATAAAATAGACTAATAGGTAATAATCACTAAGTGCATTTGATGTTGTTAGTTTTATTGTGTTGTCTTTGAAAATACACTGGTACTTTAAAAATAATTTTAATATATTTTAATATATGATATAAGTGTTCATCAGTTTATTTTGAAAATATTACCAACATAGAAAAACACAACAGAGTATTTAAATTCATGGGACATAATCATCTTTTTTCTGGCATATACCATTATAACATATAAAAAAAAGCTAAATTAGGTATAAAATTAGCTTTTATTATATTTAGCAGGTTTAGGGGATAAATTGGTGTTTTCAATGTAGTAACTTACTTTTTTTCTATTTATTTGGATTAAGATGTGAAATTGACTCATAAAAGGTGTGACATAATGGATTGATCTACTATTTTTTTAATTAAAAGTAAAAAAAGGTTTAAAAGTTTAACATATGTTATATTATATTATTTGAACATTGCAAATATGTAATATTACTACAACAGGGATACATCCAATTTAAATTATATTATTAATTATAAGGTGGGACATTATGAATTGATCCTCTAATATATTTTCTTCTTTAATAGTTAAAAAAAGTTTAAAAGATTAATATTTATTATATTATATTACATTATTCGAACAATGCAAATATATAATATTATTGTATAATCGACAGATATAAATTAAATTCCAATATTCATAGTAAGAGCACAAATTAACAAGTAAACTAATAATTATTTTATTTTATATTGTCATAAACATTGATTAAACAATTAAAATCTTAAATATATATATATATATATATATATATATATATATATATATATATATTATAAATGTAAAATTTAAAATAACAAAAAAAAATAAAGTTTATCTCAATTCATTTTTTGAAAATCTAAGAAAAATACAAAATCAAAACAAATCAAGATGATGTGAATAATCATTTATAACTAATTTGTAAAGATAAATACTAATGTATTAAGTTATTATCAAATTGGTTGAGTTCGAATATTCTATGATTAAGTAAGCATAAAATGAATTACTAAGCATTAATAACTAAATACTTTTGATTGATATGATAATTTTTTTGTCAACATATACAATTATAAAATGTAAAAAAAAAAGTTGAGATAGATATAAAGTTAGTTTTTAATACATTTAGCATGTTTAGGGATAACTTGGTATTTTCAATGCATCAACTTGTTTTTGTCTGACATTTTTTTTCCTTTTAATTAAAGGGTACAAAAAAGTTGGGACATATTAACATACTAAATCAACACTACTCAAGTTAACCTGATTTGTTATCTATAATGAGCGTGTTAACGTGTCCATAAAAAGACTAATGTAAAATAGTTATATTGCATTGTTAGAGAAAATTCAATACCATTAAAATCTATGTCATTTATATGTTATTGAGCTCATTCCCATTAATACAAAAACATTTAAAATAAGTATTAAAAAATAATAATTTATTTTCAACATTGTTAAAGGATTTAAAGGATTTAAGTATAAAATTTATAAATAAAAAAACAATTATTAAAACTTGACTTTGAAAAATCTATAATCTTTCTAAAAATATTTTATCTTTACTTATTTTGTCATCTCTCTAAACTTCTAAAGGATATGTTCGTAATTGAATTGTACTTTAAGAATCATGGTAAATTGAGTTTAGGGTTCGGTTGTATATAGGTGCTACAGTAGAAGTAAAGTTGGCTTTCATTACACTTTGGAGGTTAGGTTAATGTTTTTATTGTGCCAGACTGTGTTTTCTCTCTCTCACTCAATGTGTTTTTAATATATATATAAATTTATAAATTACAAAATTCAAAACAACAAAATTGTGTTTTCTCTCTCACTCAATTTTTCATCAATAATAAAAAACAAATTCGAGTTAAAAAAAGGTAAAAAAAAAAAAAGAGTAATATTTATAAATGACTTTAACAGCTATAGCATATCTCGATTAAAGAGGACCTTGAACTGTGTGATTAACCCACCAATTGTTGTTGCTACACGAATTATAGCAGCAGCACCTACTTTTTGCAGAACGCAGAAGTTCTTGGACAATTGTTAAAATCTTACAGGAACATACACCGTTGCAAAATCCTTTTTACTGTCACGTTAACGGTTTTATTATTTTACTGTTGCATTCAAATCTAAAAATCTCTAATTGCTCTGATTTTTCTATTCAATATTTGTGTACATTCTAAATTTTGATCAAAGCATATGTAATAAAGAAATAATGACTCTGCTGGAAAAAATGTAATATACAGTATGAAGAAAAAAAATTTGATCATATAATTGAGGTATCTGAGTAGATCTATGGAAGAGAAAAAGTTGAAAATGGTAGCATATAAATCCCTGCAACTTGCAAGTAGAAGACAAATGATTCTGCAGGATCACGTTTCAAGAAAAGTTAGAAGTTAGCATCCCAATACGAAAAACTTTAAAGGTGAAGACAAAGTTGTTGAGCCTTATTACATGCAGGGGTGGATCGTTACTTTCAATGCAAACAAAGGAGGAAGGATAGAAGCAGATCCTTCTTCTGCGCTGCTGCAAAATGTAATTGGGAGTTCTTGCGGTGCTGCTGCTACCAAAATCTAATTGGGCGTTTTGGCGGTGCTGCTACACCAAAATCTAATTGGGCGTTCTTGCGGTGCTCTTTTAATAGAGAAGGGGTTTCGCTATCCTCTCACGTGGAATCAATGAAAATTCGTAATGTGGCATTGCTTCAGATCAGACTCAGACCACACCTGTAACTAAATGTATAGTCCCGCCATTCAATTCAATGTCGGCCACCCAGTCTTCACGATTGAGATCGTCGCGTGCGACGATCTCTGCGAGATGACCCTCTTTGAATTTGTTTGTGGTGAAAACAGTGTTACTGTTTTTGTTCTTCGCGAATCCGAAAATTACTCTATGCAGGCTTTCGGAATCGAAGAGTCTCTCGAGGACATCATCGATGGTGACGGAAATCCGCTTCTGAAGCTCGATTTTGCGATCAATGAGGCCGCGGAGGAAGATCACGCAACAGAGGAAGTGGATATGAAAAGCTGCTTTCTACGATTGCGATCGGAATCTATGGGATTTGACGAGCGAAATTCCGATGTGGCCGCCATCGACGGAGACTGGGTGGTCGACGTAGGTGGAATGGTGGGCCATAGTTAGGATTGTGGTTTGGTTTGACTCTGATCTGAAGAATGCCACATGGCATCTTTTGATTGGATTCACGTGGAAAGGGTATAAAAAACCCTTGTTTCAAAGGAGCACCCATTGAAGTCCAATGTAATTTGTTATCAACATTTTCATTCTTAGTCACTCGATTATTTAAATCATGTGATACGAAATAAAATAAAGAGTGGCTTATTAATTTAGACATGATCGAATCAACGAAAATTAAATTTGCTATCAATAATAAAACGTTACCTAGCGAAAATTTTGGTAACATTATAATTAAATTGAAGATGGCAAAACAACGTTTTGTGCATGGTATGCATGGTATTCTCACGAATATAGGACAATTAATTACTAGTTGAGTGTGCGTGTGGTATATGCAGTATAACATATATGAGTATAGGGTTAATAATTGAAAAGAGATTCTTAATAATTATGAAAGATAAATTCTTTTAGGTTATTTGTACAGTGGTCGTGCTTAGTTTCTCACTCTTGAAGATTAAAATGTTTCAAGACAACATTGATGTTGCAAATGCAAAGTGTTCAGTAATAACGAGTGACCTAAAAATTCTTTTAATTCACATTTGCTAGTATCATCATTAGGTATATTACATATGGTGCATTCTGATGTATTGTAAGTATTATTGTACCTGTGTTTATTTGGCCTTCTAATATTATTTTACTATGTGAAAATAAATATTTTGTGTCTTTTTTGTTGATGAGAATAACTATATCTAATAAAAGTGATAAGTG
>Ga0209589_1009891_pt1 | contig 14153 bp, 8 predicted proteins | sample CowpeawhiteBW_FD_187525 | JGI IMG/M metagenome (GOLD analysis project Ga0209589, IMG submission 187525) | Root nodule microbial communities of legume samples collected from California USA - Cow pea white BW (SPAdes) (version 2) | ecosystem: Host-associated > Plants > Roots > Nodule | place: USA... | reverse complement strand
TATTTTTTTTATAATAAAAAAAAATAATAAAATTACAATTATAAAAATATATATAAATATTTTTTACAATTTTTTTATATATATATATATATATATATATATATATATATATATTTATTTTGTAGATGATTTTTATTTGTTTTTTTTTAAATATTAAATTTTAAAAAAATATACAGTTAAATTTAAGAAAAATCCTTGAAGGTTAAAATTGAAGAGTAATTTTATTTATATATTATTTTATGTCTTTTAATGAATAAATACAATTTTAAAATGAGACGACTCTTACAAACCTTTGATAAAGAGATACACTTTTCTCATGAAAACACATACTTTTTATCATCTACACATTTTTCCTGAAAGATATAACTTTTATACTTACACAGTAAAATGATATTTTTCATGATTGTTTTTCTTTTCCATTAATTTTTAGAAAATCTCATAAAAGTAAAGATAGAAATGAGATACATTTGACAGTAGAAGGAAACTACGACTCTAAATGAAGACAGTACAAGGAAGAGAAATCTGCTGCTCTATTTACTCACATACATTTGACAAAACAAAGAAAAGCACAAGCCACTGTAATTTTCACTCCTTCCATATTAATCATATTTAAAAGTTAAACCTTTATCTGCCACCATCATTATTCCTCTAATTGCCACCAGTAACTGCAGGATTATGAGGTCTGTACTTGTACCTCTTTGAAACCAACAAATACACAAAGAAGTTGATCAAGCTCAATATGGAAAGTAACCAATAGAACAAGTTAAGATGGTTTCTGTTAATATTGTTCCCTGCTAACCACCCTCCACTTGCAGTAATATTCTTGGTTGCTCTATTCACGATCTTCACCAATATAGAGCTCAGAAAATAGCCAACGGCCATGGCGCACCACAGAAAGCATGTTGATGTGGATTTAAGGCTTTTCGGTGCCTCTGAATAGAAAAACTCAAGAAGTCCAACGTAGGTAAACATGTCAGCTATGCCAAACAAAAAATACTGAAAAGAAAGCCAGAATATGCTCAATGGCAATGGCTGCAGTACTGGGAATGCATCAAGCATGTTGTTGTCTCTCGCAACCCCTTTCCTCTTCACCTCTATGACTGCTGCAACTGCCATGGAGAGGCACGAGAGTATTAGGCCAACTCCTATGCGCTGCAAGTGCGTGATCCCAGTGGTGATACCAGTGAATCTGCTTAGAAAGGGCACAAAAATGCGATCATAGAAAGGGACAAAAACTATTAAGAACACAACTGGGAAGATTGGTATGGATGCAGGTGGGATGTGAAAATGCTTGGCGATCCTGGTGTTCATGGTGGAGCCTTGTTGAATAGAGAAGGTTTGGAGTTGTGCTAAGCAAAGGGTCATTATGATTGAGCAGCAGAATATAGGGAGCATGCTCAGAATGATTTTGGCATTTTCTACTTGCGTCACTCTGCATAGTTTCCATGGGTTTGGAGTCTTTTCATTCTCAGCTTCAACATCGGAATTTCTTTGGATGGCTGCTTTGTCCAAAAACCTGTGCAAATGAAATTTCATGTTTATACCTAACTATATACACTGGAATATGGACAATGATACTCTATTAAGGGATTGAACCTGTAAATATCTGTATGAGGTTGATACTCTATTTCTAGTGCAGCTTCTTTATCCTTATCAATCTCGTATAGTTCGTTAGGATTTGCAGGAAGGGGAAGGTTTCTGTTGCGGATTGCAGCAACGTAGACCTGTATTATCTCCATGATTCCGTTTGTTATGCGTGCAACATGAATTCGGTACAGTGGCAACCCTAAGGCAAAGATTATGGTGCCGAAAACAATAGCAGCTGTGGAGATTCCAAAGCCCCAGACCCATCCATTATTGTTTTCTACATAGACATTAAACGTTAAGCTGACTGCACCACCAATGCAGAGTCCTAAGAAGAGACAGTTGAAGAAGTTGGACATTTGCATTGCTTCTTTGGGATCTCTCTCATCAAATTGATCAGCACCATGTGAGGGCAAGGAAGCTTTCACACCTGCACTTCCAAAGGCCAACAAGTAGAGCCCTACGAAGAGAAAAGCTTCAAGCTTCCCACTTACCTTTTCGCAACCTGCACCTTTCACATACACGTTGCAAACCGGTGACTCTCTGCTAGCCTTGTGTGCCTGTATTGTAAGCAATGCCAGTCCCTACAACACAATTCACTTTATCAATATTACTAATTTGTGTTGAATCTCTGAAAAAGAGTGTTAAGAATCAAGATAGTACTTTACCAAAGACTCGAAGAATCCAGAAATAACAACGGCTTTGTATCGGCCAATCCAAGTGTCAGCAAGAAGGGCCACCACAATGGAGAGCATGTAACTAACACCCATGTAATTGGTGACCATGTTAGCTGCATCTGCAAGTTCATAATGCATGTTTTGATTGAAGTATGATACCAAGTTCACTGCTAGTGACAGAGTTGCCATGTTCTCCATTCCAAATGCTGCAACTATCAGCAATGAAACCTTCATCCCTCCATGTTTGTGTTTCAAAGCTTTTCTTCCTTTCCAATCGACTTTTCCCTCAACCACCACCTGATCTTCTCCCTCCCGCTGCATCCTCTCTACATTCCCATCAGCAACTCGATTTTCCTGCTTGCAAATGAAGACATCAGATGAATATGCAAGGGGAATGCAAGAAACTAGAAAACGGTGCATGCATGTAGTAGTAAACAAAGCAAAAATAGTACCATGATGAAAATTTTGAATAGCCAACTCAAAAGAAATGGAAGTAGTTTATAGTAAAATTCAGAAGGGAAAGACCATTCTCTTCCCTTATATATACATTCATGATCCAACTAATTAGGTAACACTCCAAATGTCTCGTAATTAATAAGGTCACTGTCATTCATTTTATAATGACCAGTTCTGCAGAATGCACTGTTTTTGGTTGATTGCGAAATTGAACTGCATGGAATTCGCCGTCTCATGAACTGGAAGATTCGAAGGTAGTTTTCAATTGCCATCAGCAAGATGCATAATGACGAGTACAAAATGGCTAGATCCTATAAAAGAAATTATTATTTGTGGAACTACCTCTTACAAAACTCACTAAAAAAAATTATGATTGTAGCAAAGTGAATCTCAACAATAAAACCAGAAAAAATTAAGCAATAATATTACATCATAGATTTCAACAGTTGAACTGTTTAGGTAACACTCTCTGAATCAGTGAAGATGATGGATGCATGTGGTGCAAAAGCTGCATAAAATATTAGACAGCAACTCAGCAAGAAAAAGACTTGGAAACCATCCAAGAGTTTCCCAACATTTGAGTGTTTCTATTTAACTCTTTTCCCACCTTTCTTGAACAACTCCAAGGCACTATCTGAATAGTTGGCACACACTCAAAAGTTAAAATATAGAACACTGACACTTCTTCTTTGGAGATTGTTCATTAAAAAAAATAAACATTGGGCTGAAGACAAACTGTTTAGTGACAGACTGAGCAATAAACACATTAACTTAGAAACTGAGTGTACCATGTTGTCAAAAGTTTGTTCTTGCATTTTACATAAAATGTAAAAGAGTGCCAACAGATATTCACATATCATACAATATATAAAGTTCAATGATGGTGATGAAAATTAAATTCCAATAATTTGATTTGTTGATTATTTTTTCGAGGTAGGGTATAGCAGAACCCCACTTGTTACATGAAGCCATGGTGTTTGAAGCAATTACAAATAGAAATAGCTAGGTAGCCGGCAAATTATACCTGTAATACAGTTAAGATGACTTCACTTTAAACTGTTATGTCATTCATTTGTTAGCCCTGTTTAATTCTCAATGGTAACTAACTAGATATAATTACGTAACAAATTTTTTCATGATATAAGAAAAATAAGAAAAGAAATAAATAAACATACTTTTTTTATAAGTTAAAAAGTGGTTTATGTATGAAAAGAATAAGAAATTAATTTCTATAAATTGAATAATTTTAATTTTACAGAAAAGTTATTTTATTTTTCTATCCTAGAAATTTTTATGATTTTACTTTTAATTTTTATAGAGAATTACTCCCTGTACTTTTTCTTTGAGTGTGTTTTTCTTTCATGTTATCAATGTAAGAAAAGTATTACAAAAAATTAACACTTTATTGCAAAAAAAAAAAATGATCAAATGGGAATATATTTAAATTGTTCTTCTGTACCATCGGATGAAATATTACCAATATTTTTTAGTATTCTATGATTATTCGTAAATTTATATAAATTTATTGCTGAAAACAAATTGAGGAGAATAATAGATGGTTTTACTACTTTTTTAGTGGATCCACGTTTCAGAATAATAACAAATAGTATTTTAGATTTTTATCAAAAACTAAAATTTATATATAAAAAAATCTTCCTCTTTTCTGTTTCATAAATTCCTAACGTTGTCTTTCAACTTTTAGTGAAAATTGGAATTAGTCTCTTTTAAAAATTTTGAATTAATTTAGTCCCTCAACTATATAAATGTATGGATTTAATTTACACGGTTTTGACTTCAATATTAGTTGAGAAACTGTTTGAAACATTAAATAAATTTAAAAAAATTTGATTTAAAAAACTAAATTCACGCATTTTTAAATATAAGAGACTAAATTGGTTCAAAATTTTCAATAGAAATTAATTCCAATTTTTACTATAAGTCGAAGGATAAAAACAATTTTAACCTATAATCAAGGAAAATAAAATTACTTAAATCTCTACAATTTGTCACCAGAATTTGTTGCAAACGTTTTAATTCTTCCAAAATAAAGAATGTAAGGAAATAAATATTCTCTTTCTCTTAAGTTTATAAAATTTAAATTAACGTATATGATAATATAAATTGTATTTACAATATAAAATAAATATAATTTGGATTTGAAGTTTTTGAGTCACGATGTTTTTAAGTGAATAAAATAAAATATGATAATTTAAAGTATTTCTGGAAAAAAAATTATAAACTTATTAATAAATATGTTATTGATAGAATCAACTTGTATGGTAGAAATAATTATCTTTGACATAATTTGTTAATAGTTTTATTAACCCATTTGATATTTTCATTGAAAACAGTATCAAATTAAAAAATATATTTATGGTGCAATCGATCTTTCTCTTCCTATTTATTCTAAATTGATTTTCCTTTTTCCTTCTAAACCCTGAAACTAAAGAAATAAAGAGTGGTTCTGGTTAATGGCAGAACACACCACCAACCTTACCCTGATCTTCCATTGAACTTCCTCTTAGTTCCCACCCAAAGAGACTTTCTTTTATCCAATCAAAATTCATAAGATTTTTCACTGATGCAACCAATAATTGTCTTCTTTTATGGAAGCTTTTTCCCTTTTCTTTCTTCATGTCTGCTAGTCAACAAAATAATCCAAATCCTCAGGCGGAAAAGGTATAATATATAAGAAAATGTCAACATCTGTCAACAATATCACTATGTACAATAAATAAACAAAATTGAATTCAAAGTATATCAACTAAGCTGCTGAGTGATAAATAAATCTACTTAAGAAAAGCAATTCAAAAGATTTTCTGTGCAAAAGAATGCTAGACTACAGTTTCTGCTGAAAAGGAGGGGAAAACAACAAAACAATAAAAGAAGAAAAAACCAATCAGTAGTTAAGTAAAGAGTACTTTATCCTCAGTACAATTTTCCCTTTCTCCACTCCAAGCTTAGCCCCTGTGACTAACCAATGGCCAGGAATATCTTGAGGCCCTTTAAACATTTCTGTCGTGTCCACAATTTTTGCCAGTTTTCCTATGTGAGTTGAAGTATCCTCCTTTTTGTCATCAGAACCTTTCTTTGTCAACGATGATGAAGAATCGGGTCTCTGTGCAGCAGAAGGAGTGGAGGGGTTATGGTCCCAAACAGACCGTCTTATTGTACAACCTGGTACTTTGGAGAAGAGGAGTTTGAGGTGTAACACATTTTTGGCTCCAAAGTCCCACACACCAAGCTGAGCTCCAGTGACAATGTGAACACCAGAGAGATCCCCTATACTAGTTTCAGTATACTCAATTGGTGCAGTACTTACATGGGAGAAGTTCTTCCATTTGATCGGTTCGAACCAACGGCTGTCTTGTTCTTCGGGACCTTGCCACTTGGGAGCACCTATGGCCACGTGGGTATCCCAGTGAGGTAGAAGATTTTTTGGGAGGGAGACAAAATGTTGCAGATGAATTGCTAGTCGATTTTGTTTGTTGCCTTCTAGACCAAGTCTCAGTCCAGTCACAGGCTTGCGTCCAACTGTTACCTGCATATCAAGTCATATCATAATGTTAACTCCATCATATGTTGCTTTACTTTATCTTGTTTATAGGTTAGTATTTATCAATATTTACAACTGTTTGTTGAATTATGAAATAACATTAATTGTGAAAAATTATGCTACTATTACAGATAGCAATACTATTGCTAGTTCAGTACATTGTCAGCAATACTATCAGTAGATCGCAGGGCAATCCGAGCCATCTTGATAAATTGCTTTAGTTCTCTCCATTATGAATAGAAAGACACTTTCAATTCTTTCACGAATATTTTGCATAAGAAACTATGTTTGGGAAAATAAGTTATTTAAGTACTTATACAAAAGGAACTTACTACATGAGAATTTATTCATATACTTGTGACTGTGAAGCTTAACTGAAATGAGCTTTCAAAAAAACAAAGTTACTTTGACAAGGTTCTCTATGAAGCTTATTCAATAAGTCAAATAGAACATGTAGGAAGGTCATAACTTATAAGGCACTCTCGTAAGCTAAACTAAGCTCCACAGAAGCTCTTCCATACGCTTTCTAATTCTATGTGACAAACTTGTATGAGTTCAAGGAAGCTTAGTTAAAATTACCTGATCTGAACTGACAAAAAGTTTTGGTCCCATCAAACTGAACTGGAGGGATGGACAGACAGGTTCCTTTCTTTGTAGATTACTCTGCTCAGGCGCCCAAACTCGAGCTATTTGGAAATCCAAGAAATACTGTAGATCTTCGATGGGTGGTTTGTCTGGTGGATATAGCAGACATGTGAATTATCTACACTATATCAAACAACCAAAAACATACGGCTATATTTTTTCAGTATTATTTGTCAAACTTGTCTTGAAATCATCATGTTAGATGTGAATGTCCTTTGATTTTAAGTTCATTTTTAGCTAGTCTGCATATTTATAGCGAGTCTTTTGATTGACTGAATCGAAAAACAGTTACTAGAATTTTCTAACAATGCAGGTAAAAACCCTGTACATGTATAAGTAAACAAATATAGGAAAATGACAATTTTTCAAATTTTCACAAACTTACAGGGGACTATATCATATACACAGCAAGAGGAAAAGTCATCAAAATGTTCTCTTCGTGAAAGCTATATACATCATCTTAATATCAATAAATCTCCATCATGATCTGGTACTCAATTTAGGCAAAGAATAGTTTAAAAAAAGACTAATCTGAATGAATTTAATAAATATCCATCCCTGGCAGATCAACAGGGGGCAACATGTCTAAAATGTATAAGTCATCAAATTATCTACGAGTTGTTTCTTTTGTAAATTTACTTATTTATTGTTTTAAACTTTTCTGTTTTGATTGAGGTTTAGAAGAAGACTAGTAATCTCTCCGATGAACAAAGTGGATCAAAGAGAAGATACTGATCAAAAGTAGCAGAGGTTGAATTAAGAAAACATTGGGAGAGACCAATAAACCAATAAAAATACCTTGTTTAAATAGCTTTACTGAAATACTGGATTTTCATGCCCAAAGGCATTAATTGATTCTAATAACCTCACTTGGTGGCATAAGATTTGGTTGTTATTTGGTGAGTTTTCTTGAATATTTATTTTACTTATTAGACAATAAACTTTATTTGAAAAAAGTAGTTACTGATTGAGGCATTAATGTATGTTTAGACAAACTAACATGCCCCTGAATGTTTACGAATTTAAGGCATTTAAGTGAATCTCGATGTGTTTTGACATAGTTTATGTATTTAACAGCTTGTATGTAAGTCACAGAGTGCATTACCTTTGAATACTTATTATAACCAATAAATTAAGTTAAAACCATTCTTAATATTTAATATTTGGATTAGAACTTACATTCAAGATATAAATCAATGGCACGTGTCAAATGGTTAACCCCAGGTACTCCTTCAAGAAGAGAAACAATGGGAGTAAATGTCATGTTAATGATATCTGGTGCCAGTTTTACAGTCTCCACCCATTTAGAGTGATTTTGCTCAAGATCATTCCCACCTCTCCTCCTAAAAATGACAGTAACATCCTGCGGCAAGAAATCAATGACTAAAAAGTTGCCAATGAGATAGAGAGTGCAATAGGAAGCAAAAAAACAAATGACGCAACAAATATGCCAGCACCTAATTTGCATAAAGAGGAAACTGAATGCACAATTACAGGTAGAAAAATATCGTGTGCTTGGTGAATAATAACGGGAAAAAGGCATTTCTTAAACAAACCTTCTCCTTGTATTTTAAAGGACCAGGACCAGATATATTCTTTCCATCATGAAACCTATCATCTCCAATGTCCTTTACATAATTCTCAATGTCTGATGCAGATAAACTAGATGATTGGTGCTGCCTGACGTATATGACATCCCTGCCACCTATTGTTGCTGATGTAACAATATGGGTACCATAATTCTCAATAAAACTGAGAAAGGAAAGAAATCCTGTATTAGTACTTGTCCTGTACATCAAATCTAACATAAAAGTATACAAGTCATTTACTGTTATTGTACCACAAATAGGTAAACTTCAGTGTCTACTACATAAAATATTAGGAGGCAACGGCAAATGTATTTAACAGTTGAAATGGTAATCATAACTTCAGCAACGCATTAGTACTAAATTCCAAATAAAGTTTTAGAATTTAGAATTATTAAAGTAAGTTGGAAAGAAAATTTAATCAAAACCGAGCCTAGAAGGCCAGGACTAGAAAGAGCTAACCCAAGATAACAGCACTAATGTGCACTACTAATAACTTTGTCAAAAAATATATAGTGCAAGAAGTGAAACCTGGCACAAGTGTATATTTGATAGTGTGTGTGTGTGTGTGTATATGCATAAAATCGACATAAATAAAAAATCTCTGTTCAAAAATACTGAACAAACATAATTTTAAATACTCAAAAATACCAAATCAAAACCATTTTCTACAATAATTTACCAAATTGATAACATTACTTACAGCAAACAATAAAACATAGTTACCTCGCCAAGGATGTTGGATCCCAAGAATGAGGAACAGAACGCTTAATTTCATCATTTAAGACTAAATTTGGATTGGTGAGTTTAACTTCAAACAGCCGAATGAAATACCCAACCATGGCAAGAGATTTTGTGGCTGTTGCATCCACAATGCAGGAGCCAGTAAAATTGAACATTGAATTGAAGCTTCCAAGAGGAAATTTTTCTGCCAGGCCTGACTTCTCATTGAAACATTTTGCCATCTGGAAAACCAATCATCAATTACAGTAAAGAAAAAGATGGTGAGATTTTGTTGAAACAAGGCACAAAGTTTATAATATGCAAGTATAACATAGTCTGTGAAGTAAATAGGCTCCTAAACCAACTACATAGCTATTAGTTCATCTATCTTATCTCGGATGAGATCTTTGACAAGTTGATAAACAAAAGAACATTGAAAAGTAGATTACATTTGTAAAGTGATTCTTCCCACCCAAAAATGTTTTATGACAGTCCAAACTACAGCTAACCTGCAGCTTAAAGTCAACATGAGATATTAGACATTACACAACACAACCACAACAATCTTATCAACGTAATATATTCGAATAATCATCATCCAAGGCAAAATAAGATCAGCACTGGAGTAAGCCGCTCAAAGGAATCTTCAAATTACGAACTACAGTTCATTTGATGTTGTAAGTGACCCACAATTTTTAGAGAAGTTAAATCTGCAATATGTCTTAAAGAAACTGTCTTGAAACTGCTTCTACTAGTAGCTACTAGTAGAGTACAAAAATCCCAATTTACCAGCTTGTCAACTACCATATGATTCCCATATTTTGGAAGAATTTGCTACATCATTCTTCAGCTTATTGAGCATCTAAAATTGAATTCAACTTTTTTATCCACCAAAAATAATTGCATACTATCCTTTGAATAATCTTTAGAAGTATCTCTAGAGCTTCTAGGGCTGAGATGCTAGTTTGAAAAATTAGTGCCACTAAAAGGACCATAGTAGAAATATGACAAGGTTGCAAGATAAAATGTGCCTTGCTGGTGATGAGAAAGCATATAACTGCATATAAAATGCATCCAAAACTTGAGCTAAATGGTCCATTTTTTTTAAGTAACGAAATAGGCCTTATCCTTTTAAAGTGCACATTTCGGCCAACTTCCTGACAAGATTTTCATAACGTTAACCTAGATCACAAATTAATCCCTGGCACCACTCAATATAGGCAGTTTATATATCTACTGGACCAAGATTTGCCAAAAAGAAAATACAGCTCAGAAAAGAGTATAAAATAGTTTATTTCAATCACCACAATTCCTATCTCACGAAACAAGGAACAGTGTAGCATCACTGTCATTGCAAGTTTCCCCATCAAACATACTCTCCCAAAAACAAACAATAAAGTTAACAAAATAGCAAAAATAAACATAAAGAACTACACAGAGAAATAAAAGGCAAACCCTGCATTAACTGCTACACCCCATCAAAATCAAGCAAGCACGAGAACGTGCAAAAACAAATCACCTCATGGAAGGAGCAGACAGGGATCTTCTCCATAGAACTCTGTCCCGGGGAGCAACAAATGTCAGAAGAGACATTTGGAAGAACGAGAGTACGAGAAAGAACAAGATCGGTGGCATGTTCCTCATCAAGATAGACGAGTCTGGAGCCAGGTGCCCCTTTGCAGTATAGAAGGCGGAAATCAGATGTGACATCAAAGCCACGGCCCAGAGCTTGGATTGAGTTGCAAAGGGTAGAAGTGAGAGAATCTGAGGGTGATGGTGTTGGGTTTTCCATTGAAATGTGTGGGTGGGATGAACAGAAGAAAGAACAGGAAATGGGTTGTGTTGATTGGTTCTGAGTTACAGTTTTATGTGTCCAACAACAACATGGAACCTGAAGTTCTTGGCTTGTTGGGTAGAGTAGATTAAGATTAGATTGTGTTGGTTTTGTTCTGCCTGTTTCTTCTCCTGTTCTTCAAAAGAGACGTGCGTTTGACTTTAATAACAATCATCTCTCAAAACGCGTCTTTTTTATTGTGACCTCTTTCGGAGTTGACTGCAAACTTCTTAACTTTTGAATTTTTTGCCTGGCCCATCAACCATCAATAAAACTCCAAATGCTTTTCGCACCGTCCACAATTGCTTCGTATACCTCCCCCATTACACCATAACAATAAAAATGCTTTTTAGATTAATGTGTAAGAATGTAATAAAAAAATTACAGATTAAACATTTTGAAAACGTTATAAAAAATATATTCTATACTAAGTATTTAATTATTTCTAGATGTATACTTCACCTTGTTCAAACTATAATAAACATATAATAATTTTGTTTCAACAATTACCTCGTTCGAGAATCAAACTTTGACATTAACTTTTTTTTATGATATTTTAGATTGAGTTTTTATCATTGAGTCAATAACTGTAGATAATGATTATGGTTTAACTCTTTATATTTAAGAGTATATCAATATAAATGTCAATACATTAAAACTTAATCTAATTACTTTTTGTTATAAGACAATTGATGTTATCACAAGACAATAAATGTGATTCTATATTAATTTTTACTTTTGTACCCACACAATTCCTCTTATTTTATTCGATCATTACACAAGGTATTAGATATTCCTAATTATTTTCTTAAACGTTGGCAGTAATAAAGCAATTACACAATTTTATATTTTTATGATGCTTGATTATATTCGATATTTACTTTAATTACATAAAATCAAACAAAAGTGAAATGTTTTAAAATTAAGTAAGGCGACTTTAAAGGCGACATAAAGATGACATTCAACTGTGATATTGAAAAGTTTTGATATTTATAAAAGTAATTTGGAATAGATTATAATATATTTCAAAAAATTATTCCAAAATGATAATTTTTATTAAGGTGTTCTCATGTTGAACAACATGAAATAATTAAAAAATTAAAATAATTGGACCAAGGAACAAGCTAACTCATTTTTACTAATTACCAAGTTAACTCAACTCTACTTAGGGTCAGGTCGATTTCGTTTGACATGAGCCCAATTTGACCTAATCTTCATAAAGTTGTGCTTGAAATGATCTTGATTGGACTAGGGCTGACTTGGTATTGCTCAAACAATAAAGACTTGAACCTAGCATAACTAGTTAAACGTCGATTAGTCCCGACTAAAATAAACATGGACCTATCCCCAACTTGATTAAATGACGGTCCTGACTCGATTTTACCTATGCTAGGGTGGACTCAACATCGCCTAATCTTAGGTTAACTATGCTCAGCTTGGTCTTGGGCTAACTCTACTTGATTTGGCATGGTTTGACTTGTCTTTATCCAAGCTAGGGTGAACTCGTGTGAACCTATGATGAAGTCGATTCATCTTGATATAGACCCAAGCTCATTTGACTTTACGTACTCTTAGATCTACCCGACTCAAACTTGGGTCTACTAAACTCGACTTAGACTCAGGTCGACTTGACTCGACTTGGGTTGGGATTGAATTAATTGACCTATGTCCTAAATAATAAGGTTGGACTAGGGCTTTCTACAACTAGACTCAACATGGACTTAGCTCAACCTAGGCCCATACTAACTTATTCGATTTGGCTAAACCTGAACACAAATCAACTCTCTTCAACCTAGGCTAAGCTAACTCAACTCGATTTGGGCCATGCATAACTTGGTTCAACAGGGGCCCAAACTCAATTGACTTTAGTCAGTGAACTTGGCTCAAACTCGAACCAACTCAGCTCAACCTAAGTTTGTTTGACCTAGATCGACTTAAGGCTAAGTTGACTCACCTCGACTTAGTCCAGACTAACTTATCCCATAGAGGTACTATAAAAAAAAGTGTGCATGCATTCATTGAATTTATTAAGTGTGTGTTTTATAAAAGAGAAGAAAGAAACACTATAATAGTAAACATAATTAGCTCGTAAAATATGGTGTCCCTCAAAACAAGGACACTATTAAAATCAATTAAACTAACTATAATCTAACATTAGAATAATTATCAAGGTTAAAGTGAATTAAACATACTTAAAAATGATATTATTACAAAAAATGTTAAATATGGTTTTGATCCTCGATTATAACAAATAATCTTTCATCCAAAATTTGATTCTATTTGATCTCTTTGCCTTCTGAAGTAATGTATTTAGTCTCTCTCTTTTAATTGTGCTAAATTTTGTCACACATGACAATGTTCTATGTAGACATATGCATTGCTTAACGTGTTGAATTTTACTTTTTTGAATATGTTTTTTTTTTTTAAAGGTGGGTTGTAATAGTTAGGGTACCTTCACCACCATTTTTTCCATTTGGGGTTTTCTTCCTGCACCCCCAATATTTCTTCTGCACCTCCAAACTTTTCTTAAATTCCAAAACTACCCTTTTAGTATTTTAAAATCTTAAATCAATCAATTTCTATTTCTCTCTCCTATTTAATGCCTCACTTTTTTTTCACTCAACCCTAGCCGCCGCACACCCCTCCAATCTCTCATCTGTCCCACTCTCCTCTCTAACGTGCCCCACTCGTCGTGCCCCACTGCTGTTTATTTTTTTGTCCGCTCTCCCTCTTCCCTTCATCATTCCTCTCCAACAGATAAATAAACTTATCCCTGTTGTATATTTTAATTTTTAAATTTTTTGTTTGTTTCTGCCATGTTTGTTGTATGGTCTGTAGTTATTTTTCTTATTTGAATATAGATTTGTAAAAACACAAACCCGAGAGTTGATTACGAAAGTGGACTTCCATAGAACCAATGACGTTTTGCGTTATTTTGTTTTACTTAATTTTAATTTTAATGTAAATAATTTTGATATTAATTAATTATAATTTTAAATAAGTAAAATTTAGAATAATTAAAATTTTAGTTATTTACGATTTTGAATAATTTTAATTTTATTTAATTTTATTATTGATTAAATATAATTTTA
>Ga0209589_1009884_pt1 | contig 14158 bp, 8 predicted proteins | sample CowpeawhiteBW_FD_187525 | JGI IMG/M metagenome (GOLD analysis project Ga0209589, IMG submission 187525) | Root nodule microbial communities of legume samples collected from California USA - Cow pea white BW (SPAdes) (version 2) | ecosystem: Host-associated > Plants > Roots > Nodule | place: USA... | reverse complement strand
GTCAAGTGTGTTGTGTCACGTCATAAATATAATGTCGAAGTCACTCTCACGAAAAAAAAAAAACCAAGCCAAATTTTTTTTCGTTCAAATGAAATTAGAGTAAAGAATAGTCTTGTATTTGGACCATATTTTTACTCGATAGAAGAGTTTTTTCTGAAATAAAAATTCAATTAAGTGTCTACCTAATTTTTGTTTAAATGAGGATATTTTTGGTTAAGCAAAAATATTTTTGTTGATGCTAATACTTTTTCTTTCTTTCTTTTTGTCGAATATATGTTTTATAAATTACAAAGGAATATAAATATTTATATTTGATTGACTTGTGATTGTATTTGAATAAAAAGACTTAATGACAATTGATTGACTGTGTATGAATTCAATATTATACATTTAGATGATGTGTAAACAATTATTTGAGTGTGTATTAAATATTTACACTTATATTGTAACATATATTCTCTACCTCAGTGATAGTTTAAGTTACAAACTAAAATATCATATTATGAAAAAGTAAAAGAAGATTTTTTACATATTGTGATATGAATAGACGTGTAACACATGTTGTGATGAAATTACTTTGATTTTATAATTTATGAATTTACATGTAATTTGACGTCTAAAATTTGATTAGGTGTTAATTTTTAGTAAGATATACCTAATACAAGTCTACATGTAAATTTATATATGGGTTTCGTATATTGTATATTGTAAGTGATTAGAAATTGAATTATTTATGAATTTTTAATGAAATATGTACTCAATGTTGATTAATAAATGCTAATATTAACAATAAAGGTCAAATAAAATAATAATGCCTTTAATTTTTAATAAAATAAAAAAGACAATAAAAGTTTTAATTAATATTAATTGGTAAAAATTATTATCTATATTAACAAAAATAACTCAATTTATTTTATTGTTCCCCTTCACGCTGTACGGACCCATTAACCACTGTAACACATTCGATACCGTTTTGAGTGCCCATGTTGTATAATACTTTGCCCATTTTTTTTTTCGTTAATTTCTTTCAAACATTGAAAATTTAAGATAATTATTATATTCACACTATGTTTTTTTTATTTTACACATTATAAAAAGACAAAAATATGTGAAAATGAACATGAAATGACTACTTTCCTTTTTTATTTTTCAAAAATTGTTCTTTCATTTATTTGTCATTTTTGAAAATTAAAATATCATTAATTGTTTTTTAATTACACATTTAATTTTTTTCTGCTACTTACTTAATTTACAATTGGGACGCAGAAAAAAATCATATTATAAGAAGTTTTATGATTATTTAATTGCAACCAAATATTAACTACATGTTTTGTATTAGAATCTTAAAAAAAAGTAACAAAAATTCATGTACTGTACTCTTTATTTATCATTGTGTTAAGAACCAAATTAAAAGTTATTTTTTTTAAGAACTAGACTGTACTTTTTAAGGTTAATTAATTCTTTTGCAAAAATATTTTTAAGTAACGGTGTAATGGTAAGTAAAATGTAATAATTCCTTAGACCCTTGAAGAATCTAATTAACTTTGTTTTACATAAAAAACATATCAATGATGAAATAGATTAAATAATGAAACTAATAAAATATATACAAAATATTATTTTTACTATAATTAGGAGTAATTAAGTTTGAAAAACATATATACTAAATACAAGTTGTAAAAGTCAATTTTTTAAGGTTTTAAACTTTTGGACCCGGTTCATAAAAAGTCCAAGGCCAACTACTACTCTCCTTTCAATAAACCTTTACGCCTTCCATTTTATCTTTTGAAGTCAAAACAACTCACATTTCTTTCTCCCCTTTCTGAAGCAGAAGCAAAGTTAGGACAGTTGCGAAACTCTTCTCTGAGCTAGTGGAACGTTCCTTCCTCTATGTAAGTAGAGCTCAAACTTCCGTTTTTCTCCTTTCCCAACTCTATTGCACTTTATTGCGTTGGTTCTATCATGGGTTCTTCCTTAGAACCTTATTTTTGTTCATGTGTTTGTATTTTCAGCCTCCTAGTTGCTCCTGGAGATGTGGTGCTCCTTCTGTTAGTGTCTTTTCCTTCACAAGTTTAGCTCTCAGTCAAGGTAAGGGGAGCTAAGAATTTTCAAGTTTTTGAAGTATCTTACCTGTTTTGGGTTTTGAATCATGCTTATAATACCTGCTTGTTGTTGTTTTTGTTGCCTATAAATGGTTGAAATGTTGTTCTGTTTTGGATGTCTAGTGTTGCATGCGTGAGCAGGGGAGGAACCTACTGTTTTCGCCCAAGCGAGTAACCCTCGCCTAAGCAAGAATAACAAGAAACTTACCAAGTTTTTGCTCGAGACGAGCTCCATTTTGAGCGAGAGTAATTTCGTCCAGGTGAGGAAGTCTCGCTTAAGCGAGAACTCGCAGAACATCACAATGCTCATTATTCGAGCTCTCGCCAACACCTAGCTTAAATGAGAACATTTATGTTGCTTAAGTGAAGGCTTATAGCTTGAAAGGCGTGCCTTATTGCTGCTCTCTTTACTGATTTGGCTGTTTGTCTTCATGATTGAGTGATTTACCTTAAAGCATGAAGTATGATGCCATGTATGTTTTATGTGAAATAACGGGGATGAGATTTTGTTATGGTTGGTATGAGATGATAATGGATGTGTTAGAATATGTATATGGTATGAGCTTGACGTAATTCCATGAGTTTCTTGGGGAGACTTCATGGTTGTGTTTGTAGTGTATGTAATGGAATAAGGATTCAAGCAAGACCACATCCTAACACTTTAATGAATCAGTCAAACTCACATAGAGTATACTAGTTCAAGTGGTGAGAGTAGCAAGAGGTCCTAGTCTTTGACAGGATAATGGCCTTAGATGATCATGGACTAACCTTGTGTGTGGTAGGGTGAAACTCATTGGCAATGGCTCTGCAGAGCAGTAAAGGCCACCACAAGTGCAAACAACTAGTGAATCCGATCTCATTACATGTATCTGGATAATTGAGTTAGAGGATCTTTTATTGGTTGTTATGAAATGCTTTGTGTGCTTACTGATTTGTCGTTTATAATCTATTTAATAAATTGCTTGCTCATTTACATGTGAAAATGATTTTTCTCTAGGTTACCGTTTTTTTTTGTGCTTGTTTCTGTTTGGCTTTCCTTTTTGCAATGATCACCAAATATTTGGTGTGAGCAGATGTGAAAACTTTGGGTGACCGTGCGAATGGTGGAGATACTACTGTTTAGTTAGGCTTCTTGGTTTTTTCTCATTGTTGAGCCTTTCTTCTTATGAACTGTTTATTTAGTAAATCCTTGCTCGGTGAGCAATCCTTTTGGACAATTGTGTTTTATGTCTAAGTTCTGTTTATGGCATTGTTTGGTGTCTTAGTTTTTCTTTTCAGTATAATTTGGGATAAGTGTAATGACTAATCATTTATACTTCATGTCTCGTACTCTACTTTATATTATAATATATGATGTTTTATTTACTAGAATTTATCTAATAAATGGGATGTCAGACCAGTTCAATAGTATATGTATATTCACCAACTCGAGATCTCGATTTCAGGTTAATAAGTGGTTTAGTCATCTAATTTGTTGGTTTGATTTATTTTGATCTCTTATTTTTATTTCTTTTTAATTTAATTCTCTAATTTTTAAAAATTTTCAATTTGATCTTTCAATTACTTAAAAAAGTTCTTCACAAAAATTATCTAATTTCTCTCTCTCTATATATATTTAAATGGCTTTTTGGCATAAAAAAAAAAGAATGAAATGACATTGATTTTGTAACAAATGTGCCAAACTAATAAATTACAGTATTAAATAACTAATTAAACCTACTGATATCTATTGAAGACATTAAATATATTCTAAACACACAATTTCAATTACAAATTTATAAACAATAATCAAAATATTATGAATATTCTAAGAAAGTTCAAAATTTATGCACAAAACTCAAAATTTGTGACAATGTCGTATATACACTTCAGATCATTTGTTCTAATTTACTATTTAATCAATTTCCCTTACTTTTACAACTTAATCAATATTACACGGTAAAATTCACTACTTTTATAAAAAAAAAGTTAAAGAAATTTATACATTAAATATTTTAATCAACAATAAACATAATATCACGTTCCTAAATTAACATAAATTCATCTTTTATCTTCAAAAACCTTACATACAAAATTCTAATTATGCATCCATTTCCATAAAAAAAATGTCTCTTAATTGAAAATATGTGTTTTGCTCTTCACCAAAATATGAACAACTTGAACAAAATAACATATTTTACAAATAAAATTTGAAAAATGTTATTTTTTTTATATGTTTTAGTTAAATTATAAATTATTCATTTAAACCAGTTTTATTTGTAAACAAATTAATTCCATACTTAGTGTTAATAGATTAAACATGTTACAAGGCTGATGCTGATTCATCATTAATTAATAATATATGTATAGATGATTATAGCACTGTGGTGAATGATGGGATCAACCTCGGTGTTTGTGAGGATTAATTTGGGGAGATGGATTATGGATTTGAATGGATTATTAAGTAAAGTTTGTGTTGTTATTTTTAAGAGATTTGAGGAGTGAAAGTGAGTGAATCTAGAAGTAAAGTTTGTGAGTGATTTGATTGATATGATAGATTTCAAATTAAGTTTAATTGAAAAAAAACAAAATTACCAAATTATCTTTTATGTTGAAAGTAATTTTAAATTATATTTAGATGAATTAGATATATTTTATAAAAAATATTTAAATGAATAGATTGAAAAAAAAAATATTTTAATAAAAAAATAATAAAAATATAATATATTTACATATTCATTTTTTTTGTGTGTAACAATTTAGAAATCTATGGTATTAATTGTTGTTAGTTGTTGTAACCGTAATTTTACAATAAACAAGAAACTCACATGCACATGAATAAAAAGTATAAATGAGTTGAGGATATAATGATATTTTATCATTAATCACCCTCAAATAATCCTACATAAGAAAAGATAAAAAATTTGAGAATCTCTCAATTCCTCCCCTTTCTTGCTCTCAAATATCAAGAGATGAACACTTTTGTCATCCTCAGATCATGTCTACCTAATCCTTCTAAACAATAAATCTTTCCAAGTAAACACAATGTTAATCTATTTTATTTTTTAATGGACAAGATGATTATAATATTTTTTTAATAGAATGATGATAATTAATTATTTGTTTGCAAACTTTGGGTTTTGTCTCTCATATTCTCTGCAATATATTACTCACATTGTTATGTGGAGTGCATGCATTCACTTATTGGGGGGAACAAAAGCAAACAAAACTATTTTGTCTCTTGAAAGTTAAATGTTCCACAATTTATTAGCACAGGTACCTCTATCCAACAAAAATGATGATGTTGTTCTTATCAAACATGTAAAAAATAAAACCTCTACCTTTACACCATCTCCAATAATTCATAATATATATACATATAAAATTTGTATTTCAAATTTATTAAGATAACATCAATAAAAGAAATCATCATATTTAGTTATTTATGGTGTTAAAACTCGAAGCCATATTACAATTTTATTTTTTACATGAGAGAAAGATAAAAGAATTCCAAAGGCAATAATTAGAAAGTATAGTAAGTTCTAAGAAATAATGTAAAAAAAAGTAAAGATGATAAAATAATGGTATTTTGGATGATTATTTGTGTTGTAGGCATGTGGAGGAGATAGGGTAGGTGTTGGAAAGAAAGAGAGTCCAGATGAATGGGAATGAAAAAAAAAATAATGAATGTTTTTGGAGAGAATGGAATTAGTAGAAAGAAGAAGAATATTAAAATGAAAGAATGAATAGGATAATGAAGATGTTAGGGCAGTGGGAGGAGGTAGGAACAAATAGTTTCCATAAATGGAAAGATTCCCTTATCGATTGTGGTTTGTATAAAAGTGAGACAGAGTGTGTGCGTTGTGGGGTTTGCTTTTGGTTGGATCTCCGTTATGCGTGTGTGAGTGCATCAACTCATGTGCGCGCGTGCGAATCCAGCCAAAGACGGATTTTTAATTAAACTTTACTTACTTGCACAGTGCATGCAATTTTAATCACCGCATTGCCTAATCAATACTATATTCATTGTATGTAAGTAAGTAAATTACCTAACTTTATTTGTAAATATTTAACTTTTTATGAATATTTATTTGTATAATTGTTTTATTATTTTTTATATGTGATCATATATGAGTTATGAGATGGCTGGGTTAGTAAAAAGGTTGAATAGTTACAATACGATTTTATTGAGTTTGTTCAGGAATTAGGATATGAATTTATCAAACATAAGACGTAATGAGAAATATAAATATTGGAAAAAGTCCTCTTATTTTCTTTTCTAAAATCTCTAAAGGTAGTTCTCATTGTATTAAAATATCTCTTTTTCTTAAGAGTGAGTTGTCTTTTATATCTCCATGTCAAAGAGAAAAACATACGAGGGTTATTTAAATTCATATTATTTTAAGTATATTTAAATAGATTTATCTTAAATTCTAATACGTATTTTTGAATCTTAAATCCAATACATTTAACTAAATTTGTCTTTGATAATATATGAAATAATTAAATATGAAAATTTAAAAGCAAGGTGAATGTATATCATTTCATGTTATAAAGTGGTAAGTGGGCTAGACTTAGTAAGATAGAGTTAGGGTTAGACTCTTGCAAAGTTGAGTCAAGTTGACTAAATTGACTTACGTTCATGTCAAATTAAGTTGGTTCAAATCTAAGTCGAGTTAAATTGACCCAGATCTAGGTCGAGTTGAGTTTAACCAATTATAAGTCAAATCCAAGTCCAAACAAATCAATATAAGTCTAGGTCGAGCTAAGGTCAAATTGAGTTAGCTATGGCCAAAGTCAAGCTGAGTCAACTTAATCCTTAGTCAAGTTAAGTTGGGCCGAGTCTTGGTCAATTCAAGTTGGCCAAGGACTAAGTTAAACCAAGTATGCTCGAGTCCAAGTTGAACTAAGTCAACCCAAACATAGGTCAAGGCTAGTCAACCTAGACGAAGGTCAGGGTGAGTTTTCCCAACTGTAAGCTTAGGTGAGTCGACCATTGCTTGAATCAAGCCGAGTTGGCCCAGGTCCAAATAGAGATGAGTCGATCAAGGCCAATATCAGGTCAAAAGGAATAGGTCCAAGCCTAGGTTGAAATAACTCGATTTAATCCCTAGTCAAACCAAAATCAGTCTAGGCATAGGTTGAGGCAATTGGACCCCATTCGCTTGAGTTGGGATGAGACTATGTTCATTCTAGTTGGGGCCAACCCATGTTCAACCAAGTAGGGCTAAACCCATGTTGTTACTATTTCGATCAAGTCTAAGTCGAGCCTAGCTCGTTCAATACCACTTCAGACCCAACTCAGTAAAGACCAGATTGAGTTAGGCCCAAGTCGAGCTGAATCATGTTGTAAATATTATGACAGTTTGGTTGTACTAACTATGTTATTGTACTTCCACAATAGAGATTGCCGTACTAACTACATACTCAATATAACCAAACTACTATAATATTTACAATTTCATAACATGTGTAGCAAAGGAAAGCCTAACTAGCAAACTCTACACCTAGCCATCACATCCTTCATTTCACCTATCATCTTCTTTCAATAATTGAGGAAAACTTCAATTTCCTAAGGCAAGTTAAACATCGACATCGCAGACTCAATATCACCTAATAACTTTGAGACATCTTCATTAACTCCATCGACTAAGGTAACCAATTGGGAGAAGCATTTCTTCTAGTGCTCTATGATCCTATCCTATTCAGTCATGCACTAATCCATTTGAGCCAGTACCTCCAGATGTCTCTTCTCTAATTTTTCTTGCTGTTAACACTCTTTATCCATCTTCTCCTCATAAGTTGCCACTATTTCCTTCATTAGTTGTTCAACTTACTGATATTGATTTTTGAGTCGTGCAACCTCTTTAGTTTTTCATTCGTATCACTTTGAAGTTCTCCATACATATGACTTTTTTGGCACCCATGTGATGTTACACATTCGTTTCCCATATTCTCAATGTTAATTATGTATTGGCTGTACTAAGGTCTTGTTTGATTATGAAAACATAATCCTTATCGTCTCTTTGTTTTTTTAACATCTCTTCACACATTTGTGTTTTTTCCTCATTATCCTACCTAAGGTCTACATATTTGTGTCGGAGACTCTGGAGATCGTTAATTAGCTTAGCATTTTTTTTTAATTTCATCTTGTCCTTTTATTCTTTTAAAACTTTCATTTCCTTAATCTCAATATGTTATGGCTATTCTATAGGAATTGATTATGATTTGAAAGGCAATTTGACCACTTTAACTCTCTCCATAATTTATTGGAGATAAGATACCTTCTCATTAATTACCCACTGTTTTAGATCCTTTCTTGCACGAGTAACATCCCCAAGCACTCCTAATTTGGTGAAGCAACTCAATGGGGGATTCCCTCTTCATATTGTTATAACAATTTGGTTGTACTAATTAACATTCTTATTTTTTTTAATGCATTAAAGAATCACTTATTTTTAAAATACAATGTATCAATACCATTATCAAGGGGGTGTAAAAAATGTTATTCCGCCTTGTTTTTGGCCCACCAAAATCGGGTTGGGCCGGGTCAGACGAGTCCGACATTTGAAAACAGGTTGGGAGCTTGAACCTGCCTTGCAATGGGTGTGTTGGCTCGCCTTTTTTTTACACATTTAGGGTCAAAGTAGAGTCGAAACAGGGTTTAAGCAAGGTCCTCCTACCTGGATCACTCCACAATTGGCATCGTCGATGTCGCAGGCCCACTTAATCACCAACTACAACAGTGTCCTCCGCGTTGTTCTTGGCCACACACAAAACCTCTAGTGATGGCGTGTCACCACCGATAAAGCCACATAGAAGGAGAAGAAGAAATAATTGACGCAGAGGAAAAGGCTTTCTCTTACGCATAATAATGATACGCAATCTGCAATCCGCAAAAATTATGTGCAACCAGAAATCCCCTTTCACAAAATCATCACAACCAAAATTCCCTAATTCACAAAATTTCCAATTTGCAAAGTCCCCAAATCGTAAAATCCCTAATTCTAAAAATTCCTAATTGCTAACAAAATCAAAGAAGAGAAACAAACCTATGTGTGTCATCGTTATGGGGAAGTCGTCGTTGTGAAGAGTCATCGGAGTCACACTCGATCTGGGAGGAAAAAGGCGTTCTTCTCTATGTCACTGACGTGTGGTGGTTTTTGTTGGCGATGAAGAATGAATAAAGAAAATGGGAAAATTATTAAACTTAGTACATGTTGCGGGTTACAGCGGGTTGACTCGTCTTTTGGCTCGACAACCAGACACAGGCTGACATACCAGGAGGGTCAGACTTTTTCGGGCTGATGGATTCAAACATGTAAACCAACCCATTTTTTTCTTGTTGGATTAACGGGTCAACCCGTCAGACCTTATTCATTTTGATACCCTTACATTTATGATAATAAGTGTAAGGAGGTATTTTAACATATTTATAATAATAAGTGTAAGTAGGTATTTTAACATTTGTTACTTACATGGATAAGTATCAGTGAACTATGCTTTGAATGGATAGGTATTAGTCTTTGATATTTAATATATATCTTCGGAAAATGGAATAATTGTAAAGATTGATTATAATTAAAATTTGTCATACTTGCGTTTGACTCTTTAAATAAAGTGGAAAAGGTATTCCATGTTTAATTGTTTTATAATTTTGATGATGATATATTAACATGTGAATAAGAGATGATGTAACTACGAAATTTTTTTAAGCCAGGTGAATCATTTGACAACCTATTTTTAAGAATAAAATAATCGTTTAAAAAGTAAACATTTATATTTATAAATAATATTTAAAAGATAATATAAGATGGATATAAAAAGTTGTTGGGTGTCAAAATATCGTTCTTTAAATTGCAATTGTTTCATGCATTGACTTAAATAATTTAAATATATATATTACAATACATCCTTTAATGTTCAAAGAAAACTAATATAATTGTAGAAAAAAAATTATTATAAAAAACAATCTGCCAAAAAGTTTTTATATATACTATAATTTACTCATAAAGTAATGAAGGTAATATGGATGTTTTAATGCTCATTATATACTCTCTATCTGCATTTATTATTTAATACATGAACTTGAAAATTCCATTTAACTAAAATGTTAGCAATATGTATAAATAATGTTGGTAAATACTTAACATAAATTCGACCATATATACAAATAATGCAGATAAATACATGCACTGATTTCGATTTTTTGTTAGCCTGTATCTTCTTTGGATTCTGGCCCATGAAAAAAAAACTACGCGGTTTGTGATGCTTGGGCCATATTATTTTAAATTTGTCATGTTTTTAAGAAAATATTTTGTTAGGTCTATTTAAAGAATTTTTGTTTAAAAAAGGATTATTTTAAGAAAAAAAAATTACAATTTAATGCAACTACAATTGTAATTTAAAATCGTACACTTTAACAAATAAAAGATAAGACCAGCTATTTTTCTTATAATAACTTTCAAGAATTATAAAAAAAGTTAGATTAAAAGCTATTGTATAGTTTGATACCGACTGATCCAACCGATTTTTATGTAAAACATAGTTGCGTTTCGAAATTATTATTTGATGTGACAATAAAGTTGGCCTGATAAAATACTTTGTTATATAATGAAGTAAGTTTCTAACATTTTTCATGAATTCAAACACAAAAACTTATCATTTTATGATATTGAATTAAAATTAACATTTATTTTCTAAAAAATGGTTTTGTAAAATTGAATTGGCATAATTTTTTAACATTGTATTAGAGTAGCTCGAATTACGAGCGTTAAAATTTTGACTCATATTTATAAGTATAATTAAAGCCAAAAATATCATTCAAGAAGGAGAAAAATGAGAGTACAAACAATACAAAAAAATGATGAAAAAGGAAAAAAAAAAAAAAAAACATTGCAACTGATCCTTTGGTCTTATTCCACTTTGAGCATTTTCTCCTTTGTTTACTCTGTAAAAATCTTGTTATTAGCCTCCATTGTTCTTCCTTTTGGCATACACAATTCTCTTTCTGCTTTCCCTTCCTCATTGTTCATATGAAGTTGGTAATTTTCTCAACACTTGGGAAGATCACTTGGAGGAGGTAACAAAGATTCATTTGGTCCTTTACCATTGTCCACAACAAAAGCCATTTTCAATCCCCATGTTGTATGAATTTCCAAATGACAATGCATGAACCAGACACCTAACAAAACATAACACCATTTATCACACAATCCATAGCAATGAAAAAGAAAAAAAAAAAACTTTGAATCAAAATTAGGGTTTCATATAAGTAGCTTAGGTGATATGAGTAACACTGATAGCTTTACCAGGATTATCAGCTCTGAATCTGATAGCAGTCCACCCTCCAGCAGGAACTCCTACAGTATTTCTTTCCACAGGATCTACAAGGTTAAATTTCTTGGGGTCTTTGATGGGGTTAAAGTTCCCTTGTCCCCTACCAACAACAAAGAAATTGAAGCCATGGAGATGAATGGGATGATTCTCAGGTGTTATCATTCCAGTATCTTGCAAGACTAATTGAACTGTAGAGTTGTAAGCAAGTCTATATAGCCTTGTTCCATTCATGGTATTTAAATTGGATGGTTGTGTTCCTGTGAAGTTATAAACCACAGGAGGATTTCCAGGGAAATCATCAGTGAAAACTCCCTTAATTTTGAAGAAATGTGCTTGGAGAAGAGAGATTTTAGGCATCACAAAGGTGATGTTGTTGATGTCTGCTACCACTCTGCTGTTATTCACACATGTAGCACAAGGGTTGATACCAAGACTAACAGTGAAGAGCAAGTTGTGGTCAATCTTCAAAGGGACTCTGGCCGGATACTTTTTAGAGTTTAAGCTTCTGAGAGAATCAGTGAAAGTGGTAGCAAGAAGAGTGGAATTTGAGGGAGGAATGGAAGTGAGGGTGGTGAGGGTGGAACTAAGGGTTCCTGAATAGTGTAATGTTGCAGTGGCAGTGTTGTTGTCTACAGCAATAGGAGCATCCATGAAAGTAGAGGCTGCAACCAGGTATTTTCCAGCTGCATGTTTTGTTGTTAGAAGCACATTTGTGGTCTGCCCAGGTGCTATCACAATGGTATCAGTTTTGAAGGGTTTTGTGTAGACTGCATCAACTTCAACAACAGTGAGTTCATGGCCAGCAATTTTAAAGAAAAGCTCTTCATTGAGTGCAGCATTGATGATTCTTAGCAGGTAGGTGTTTCCTGGTTGAACATCCAACTTGAATCCTTCTGCACAACAGAGAAAGGTGTTGGTCAATTGCTTGTGAAAATTAAGGATCTGTTTAAGAAATTGCATTTTTGTTTTCAAACATGAAAAATGTTTGATTTTTTAGTTTTCCATTTTTTTATTTCCTTTACCTTGTGAAGCACAGCCTTGGACAGGTCCTGGATGACCATTGATTGTGTGGGCATCAGAGACATTTGGTGCCAAACCAGATTTCAAAGCTTCATTTATCACAGCCTCAGTATCTGATTTCCACCATTCACCTGAATCACAATCAAATATTGTGAGACCAAGCTATTTTCACATCCAAATTTCTTTTTACTTGCATTTAATATGTGTAGCATGAGAAGAAAAAAAGTATAGTGGAACTTACTTAGTATGATAACTTGTTCCATATTAGGTTTGGGAAAAGGGTAAGGAACCCCAAGCTTGGGTAGGATGACGAAGGCTCCATGGAGAGTGGCCCTAAGCCAGAGGATATGTGCATGCCACCAAAGTGTACCTCTCTGGCCTGTAAGTGTAAAGTTGTAGACATAGGCCTGGCCCGGTTGAATTGGGCATTGTGTTATGTATGCAGGCCCATCAGCCCAACCTGATCTCAATTGTCTCACCCCATGCCTGTTCAATTTTAATTCATTCAATAACCTCTAATAATAAACAGAGAGTGGAAGAAGAAAGTGTAGCACACTCACTCACCAGTGGATGCTAACATTGTATTTGACATGGTTGACCACCTTAATGAGAACAGTGTCATCTTCCCTTGCATAAATGGTGGGACCTGGGAACTTTCCATTTATGGTGACAATGGGTTTGGTTGAGCATAATCTTGTGGCATTCTTCACCACCACCTGTCAAGACCACCATCCATTTACTTTTCTGCAACAACTTTCTTGACCAATAATAACAAGGAAATAAAAAACTGCAACTGCAACTTCTACCAAATTTATGTACCTTCACTTGCTAAAAAGTTCACACTCAATTTGCTGTTTGGTAAAGGCATGTTGGCCACAATGTCACATAGGCTAAACTGAACTAGTTGGAAAGATTTTATGACTTGGCTTCACTTATCCTTTCTGGTTTGGTCAACTATACTCAAAACATATTCCATCTTTTTATGTCTTCACCAAAACATGTCTCAACTCTAAATATTACAGGTGATGTCTTAACTACTAGATATTATTAAACCATGGACCTAACTGTCATATCAACTGTTTTAAAAGAAAATGTCAATCCAGCAAATTAAATATTTCAATTAATTAAAACGAAGATTATTATCCCAAAAAAAAATCCAATAAATTTGACTCCATGTGAGTTTGTCTCTTCAGTTGATGAATATCCTGGACACCAGACCCAAGAGAGAAAGTTTTATCACCACACTTTTGTCAACAGAAAATTATGTATCAGAATAATCATTATTATCTTACAATTATATATATATATATATATATATATATATATATATATTTATATATTATAAAGAAGTTTCTTTTTTATTTTTCTTATAAACAACAAATTAATTTATTAAAATGTTGCTTAGATCCACTGCTAGCTAACAGTAATTTGTATTTATTTATAAATAAGAACGTTAATTGCACTACAAATCATTAGCTTGCACTTCTTTTTTTCACATCTTCAAATTTTGGTCCACCTAAGTTAGCTTACCAAAAATTTATAATTTCAGCAATTAAATCCCAGTTCATTAACATGCTCGACAAATTTTGTCAGAATTCAGACACAAAAAAACTTCAATAGTTTTAAGAAAAAACTGCTGTAACTTCTCGCATTCAAACGTTTGAGCTACATAGTAATTTAAAATTCAATTGAGTGGAAGAACAAAGGAAAAAAAAAAC
>Ga0209589_1009880_pt1 | contig 14164 bp, 2 predicted proteins | sample CowpeawhiteBW_FD_187525 | JGI IMG/M metagenome (GOLD analysis project Ga0209589, IMG submission 187525) | Root nodule microbial communities of legume samples collected from California USA - Cow pea white BW (SPAdes) (version 2) | ecosystem: Host-associated > Plants > Roots > Nodule | place: USA... | reverse complement strand
AAAAAAAAAAAAAAAAAATGTAATTGAAAAAAGTAATCTGTTAGTTTTAAAATAATACAACATGTTAAAAAATTGCTAAATTCTAAAAAAAACACTAAATAAAAAATTGCTAAGTTCTAAAAGAAAAAAAAGATTTGTAATTAAAAAAAAGTAATTTGTCAGTTTTAAAATAATAAAGCATGTTAAAAAAATTGCTATGTTCTAAAAAAAACATTGAATAAAAAATTGCTAAATTCTAAAAAAAACACTGAATTGTAATGATAAAAAAAAAGTGATATTGTGTATAAATGTTGTAAACTTATAAAATGATTAAAAATTAAAAACATTGTTGTGTAAATAGAAATAAAAAATATTAATCTTGTAAACTTATAAAGTGATTAAAAATTAAAAATAATTATAATGAAAGATATTTATAAAAAAAATTCATGTAAACTTATAAATTAAGAAAAATTTAAAAAAAATTTGAATGAAAAATATTCATCTTGTAAACTTTGAAACTTATAATGAAAAATATCTTTATTGCAAAGTTATTAAATAATTTAAAGTTAAAAACAGCTATTGTGAAAATATTTATGTTGTAAACTTATAAATTAATTAGAAATTAGAAATACTTATCAAGTAAACTTATAAAATGATTAAAAATTAAAAATTAAAAATATTAATCTTGTAAACTTATAAAGTGATTAAAAATTAAAAATACTTATAATGAAAAATATTTATGTTGTAAACTTAAAAAATAATGAAAAATTTGAAAAACTTATAATAAAAATATTTATGTTGTAAACTTCTAAAATTATTAAAAATTTGAAATACTTGTCAAGTAAATCTGTAAAATGATTAAAAATTAAAAACATTGATGTATAATTAAAAATTATAAATATTAATCTTGTAAATCTATAAAGTGATTAAAAATTAAAAATATTTATAATGAAAAATATTTATGTTGTAAACTTAAAAAAGAATAAAAATTTAAAAAAATTTATGATGAAAAATATTTATGTCGTAAACTTATAAAATTATTAAAAATAAAAAATATTTATAATGAAAATGAAAAAAATTCATAAGTAAAAATTATTTTAATAAAATATATATATCTCGTAAACTTTTAAACTTATAATGAAAAGTATCTTGGTTGTAAAGTTATTAAATAATTAATTAAAAGTTAAAAACAGTTATAACGAAAAACAGTTAGAAATACTTATGAGGAAAAGTATTTATGTTGTAAAGTTATAAAATAATTTAAAATAAAAATAAATTTATAATGATATTTGGTGCACCTGTTGGGTTTCTCATTCAGATTAAATGTTTGAAGCAGTGGAAAGGCTTGAAGCCATTAAACGAACTGTGAACTGTGCGAACACTATGCAAATTGCACATCAATCCAATCCTACACTTTTTTCTCTCACTCATAGTTTCCTATAAAACTTATTAAATTCATAAAAAAATAAATAAACCGTAATAATAAAAAGATCCCTCACTGTCGCACAATTCCTTGCCTCCTTAATCATAAAGAAGATGCGCATAGAAAATTAATAGAGATTATAAGTATTTTTGTTAAAAGATTTAAATTTCATTTCTCATTGTTCTGACTCTGACTGTGATAAATGAATTTTCCCATACTTGCCCAAAACATTTTGGTCGATTACTTGTCCACCATAATAAATTCAAAAAAATAGGAATTTTTTTTTAAACATCATAAACAATAAAAAAAAACATGAAAAACGAGTAATCATAAATTGGACAATTGGACATTCAGTAGTAAACATACACATAGGTAATCATAAATGAAAAGGAACTATGGAAAATACTTTTTTTGTTTTGTCCAATAAAGATAAATAGTATTAGCAAAGTGAGTGTGAAAGCAAAGACAATAAGCAAGGCACGACAACTTCACCAAAGAAACAATAATGAAATTGATGTTGTTGCAGAAAAAAATAAACTGTAAAATAACGGTTACATATTAAATTATTTTGAAAATAATAAATAACTTATTATATTAGAAAGGGTGAAATAAAAATTAAAAATGAGTGGACACAAAAGAGGGAATCATCTTTATATATTGTTATAGATTATTATTATTATTATTATTATTATTATTATTTGTAATGGTGTTATTATTACAAGTGTTTTTTTTAATTAAAAAAAACGTTATTATTATTATTATACTTAATACTTTTGTTAATTAAAATTTTACAATTTACAATTTATATTAATTTATTATTAGTATTTTTAATGGTTAAATAAATATAATAACAATTATATATTATTCTAAAAAGATTTGAAATAAAAAAGAAAGAAAATCGTGCATACAAACCTCACCTTAAAAGCCAATTTTATGGGGTTGAGGTCTATCCTAGCGAGATTTCTTGGACATTATATTTCACCCGCTATCGGGCCGCTAACAGACTACCCATTTCCAGACCTATGCACGAGATATATATACCTCAACGTGAGGGGAGTGTGTTTTGGAAGTCCTACATCGACCATAGATAAGACAATTTCATAATATACAAGTAGGGTGTAAACATCATCTTAAAAGCCGGTTTTGTGGGGTTGAGTTAGGCTTAAACTTCATTTCTTATCACGCCCGGGTCATATGCTATTATAATTATTTCGTAAAATCAATTAACTGTACCATATTATGATATCAATTTTATTTATCATATTTGAATTACTTGTCTTTTTTATTTGTTTTGTTGTTGATATATATCTTTATATATAATTATAGATTATTCTTTTACAAATTTTATAATTCATAATTTATATTAATAATATTGTTAGTATTTTTAATGGTTAAATAAATATAATAACAATTATATTATTATTCTAAAAAGATTGAAATAAAACAAAAAAACAAAAAAAGATATACATGTACAGGTCATAGGCTATTATAATTATTTCGTAAAATCAATTAACTGCACCATATTTATAATATTTAAAACTAAAATTATTATTGCATCACTTAGATTTACTATTTTTACTTTAATAATAATATTTACGATAATAACATAACCTAATCTTCATGACATTTTATTACATAATATTTTAAGTACTTTATTATTTTAATATACAAAATTAAAAAATACAACCGTGTGTAGAAACCATTAGTATGCTTGTTTTCGATAAAATAATTACATATTTTACTTAAATCATTTATTGTGAAAATTTCACTACAATATCATTTAACTACTTATCAGCTAATGATTTAAAGAATTTTATCTATACTTGTCAACAACTTCGCTTCGCTTGATATTTTATTCTAAATTTGATTATCCATTTCTATCAAATATCACCTTTACAATTCAAGCACATAATTATTTATTTCATCACATGAACATTTATGTTAAACTTGTAACTTTTCTTTTATGGACCAAACTAAAACAAAAATAAAAAAATTGTATTTATAATTACACAATCTAGAATATAAAATTGTAGTTTTTAGATTGTTCAACTCAAAAGATAAAATTTACTTAAAAAATGGGAGTACATATTGTATAATAAAAAAAATACATCATTGCATCCTTTAGAATGAATGCACAATTCGTGACTACACAAATAAATAACTCGAAAACTAATAGATTTACTTCTATTTGAATACGTTTAATTAAAAAGAACACCAAATGCTATCAAAAGAATTAGTTAAACCATGATATCTAAAAATACTATTTGCAAAAACAATGTCCAAACCAATTGCTTATGTGCATCAGTGGAGAGCAACACAAAAATGGAGTGTTTTAAGCTTTGAAAAGATATAAATAAAAAGGGCAAAGTAGGTATTTAAAAAAATACAGGTGCAGGAGAAAAACATAGCAGTATAGAAAGTAATTAACTTTTTTCATTGGCCTCTTACACTCCAATTAACTATGGGAGTTTCTCCCTACACCTCCAAAGAGTTCTACTACATTTCCAAAAGAATTTAAATTTCCTATAATACTCCTCTGAATCATTTGACTATCAAGCGGTAAAAGTTAAAAAAAATTCTTAACCGACTTTCGAAATCCGGTAAAATTCTTAACCGGCTTTTGACATTCGGTAAAATCCTTAACCCGCTTTCGAAATCCGGTAAAATCTTTAACCGGCTTTTGAAATTCGGTGAATAGTGTCAAACGGATTTGAAATTGTGAACCAGCATTTGAAGTCTGGTTAAGTGATTTAACGGAATTTGAAATCTGTTTTCTTTGTATACCGACATTCGAAACCCGGTTATGAAATTGTCTACCGGCATTCGAAGTCCGGTTAAGCCTTTAACGAAATTCTAAATCAGTTTTTTTTTTTAAAAACGACATTTGTAGTAATGTTGGTGATTTTAATTTTCTTATTTTTTTTATTTGATTTGTTTATAAAATTTAACTTCAATTGTTTTATAATTTATGTTTTAATTATTTAATTTTAGATTATTTATATTTTATATAAATAAAACTTTAAAAAAAGTGTATAAAATAATGAATAAAAAAAATTGCAAATAACAAATATAAAACAATAAAGTATTACAATGAATAAAAATAATAACAAATTAAAACAAAAAATAATAAAAATAAATAAATAAAAAACTCAAGTTCATAACTAAAAAAATAATAAATATTAATAAAATATATTACAACAAAACAACAACTTATTAATATTAATCTAATTGAAAATAAATCTTTTATGCAAAATAAATTAAAAAAATTAAATTAGGAGAATTCAAATGTGGGTATATAAATATAAACTTTAAATAAAAAAATACTTTACTAAACTGAACTTTCATTGTCGATAAAAATAACTACAAAAATTAAATTAATAAAATTTTATTTAATGTACTTATATAAAATATAAATAATCTAAAATTAAATAATTAATACATAAATTATAAAACAGTTGAAATTAAATCTTATAAACAAATCAAATAAAAAATTAACAAAATTAAAACCACCAACTATACTATAAATATCGGTTAAAAAAAACTGATTTAGAATTTTGTTAAAGGCATAACCGGGCTTCGGTTCATAATTTCAAATTCGTTTGACACTATTCACCGGGTTTCGAAAGCCGGTTAAGGATTTTACCGGATTTCGAAAGTTGGTTAAGGATTTTACCAGATTTCGAAAGCCGGTTAAGGATTTTACCAGAATTTTTTTTTTTAACTTTTACCGCTTAATAGTCAAAGGCTTCAGAGGAGTATTATAGGAATTTTAAATTCTTTTGGAGGTGCAGTAGAACTCTTTGGAGGTGTAGGGAGAAACCCCCAAACCTTTATTTTTTTTCATAGGCCCAATTGTTTTTAACACCCACATCTACTGTTTTTTTTTTGCACTACATTAGCGTATTGGGCTAACAGCCAAGCCATTTTCAAATTTCACAGCACCAAACTTTTCTTTTGTTACACCTTGTTTTTATTATGCTAGAAGCCCAATACATTTTTTGCCTCACCTCCTTCATTTTCTTTTTCCACCCGTCTTCTATATTTTGGTTGTTGGTCCAAGCCCACATTTATATCCTCACCTCTCTGGATTGTTTTTCACACTCTTTAGAAACTACAATGTTGGATGAGCCATGTGGGTTGGCACGCAAGCCTGCAAAAAAAGTTAACCGAGTATTTTAGTTCATTAGGCCTCTTAGATTCGTCCCACTTAATTTATATAGTCCGTGTATACCAACCAATAATAGATTAGCTGCATTTGGCCCATGTAATTCGCACGAGGTGTACCTATTCCACGTATAATCGATTCTTCAACTCAATCTAGTTTTGTAGACCATCTCTTCTTAAAAGTTTTTTCTTAATTTTCCTTAATAAACTTCTTCAATTTTTTAATAGTTTTTTGTTTCGTCGTCCGGTTACATAGTTTTTTTTAATATTTAATAAATATATTAATTTAATGATAACAATTTGTAAATTAAATTAATTATGAGTGTATGTAATCATCATTCTAGATTATTTTAAATAATTTTAAAATTAATTAAAAATAAAAAATTTATACGTGCAATTTTAGTTATTTAAAAATATGTCATTTTAAACACTACAAGAAAATATATTAGTGACCAATTTTAAAAATAAAAGATAATTAATTATTATAGTAATCAATTTAGATATCAAATTATATACTAAAGATTATTGGTTACTAACATTAGCCATCAAAGTTTTAGTTATAAAAGAATTTGATTTCTAAATTTGTTTTATTAGTGACAAATTTAGAAATTAATTTTTTTAATACTTAAAATCTTGATAATTAATGAATTTTTAGAGACCAATTCACTGTAATGTCAAATTTAGTTATCATTTTAATTATCAATAATTTTTAGATTATAAATTGGTATCTAAATATAATGATTAATTATTTTTTTTGACTAAAATTAGTCACTAATAAAAAAATTTCTTGTAATAAAACTTTAATATATTTTGTGGTATTGTTAAGACTTGAATTGATCTACACCTGTACAGACCACCAAACCATCTTTTTTATGTATAAGTTCAGATTATATCAATACGAATGTGTGTTATTTTACATGTTTTCCCATGTATTTAATGATTTTTTTTTAATGTGTGTTTTCATATTTGTTTATAAGTAGTAATAATGTGTTAACGTTGTTATATCATAAACCTTTTATGTCTTACATATTTTTATCGATCATACTTATCTTTGTTTATACTATTTTGTGTATTATGTTGAGAATATTATTTAATATTTTTTTTATTTAAATTAATTTTTAGAAAATATTTCATTAATTATTATTTTAGGTTAAAATCGAGATATTATAAATATTTTATAATTGATATATTTTTCTATAGAACACATGTTGGAGACACAAAATCTTCAAACCTACCTTGAATTGAAAGACAAAAATATTCATTGATTAGACCAAAATCTTATATAGCATTTCTAGAAAATAAAGGAGTTGTGATAACTAATGTGTGGAAATGTTCACTCTTATGGAAAATTGTCTCCATGGATTAGGAAATGATTAACAAGATGATTGTTTGTATCTTAATTGTATGTGTGTGTTCCTTTGATTATGTTGTCATTTGAATATACGATTTTTAGCCTCCTTAGTTTGATATACTATTATTCATTTTTGTTATCATGTAAGCTTATGTTTCTTTTATTTCATTTGCTCATAATCTCAAGGGGAAAAAAGTTTAGTATTTTTTCCAGGAATCATAATTTTGTTGAAGATAAACTTATTACTGAAGAGAAAATTTGATTATCATCATCAAATAGGAAGAATTTGCTAGAATTTTGAAGGTAAAGATTGATGTTTCTAACCACATATGAATTTATGAAGAGTGCGCTGCTAAGTTGATTTGATGAAATTTTTTGCTTGTTGAGTTATAAGTAAGGCTACAAAGTTTAACCTTGATATTTTTATTTTTTTCATTTAAACTTGTTTTAGAAATGTTTTAAACTTTTAAATATACATGAATCATCACTCTCACTCCGATATTTGTTTTGAAACTCGAGATTATGATATAATTTTATTTTTAACAGAATGATCTTTTGCATAAATTTATTGTGCAAGAGGATTTAGAAGCGAAGAATATGATGTTTTTCATGTGTTCCTTTCAGGGTGGTGGAGGGGATGGCGAGAGAGGATTAGCAATATTCCTACTAGTAGCGGAACTTAGACAAAAATTTTAGAGAAGTCAAATATTTTTTGTTATACATAAATTATTATTTTAAATTATTTTTTTTTTCATTTCTTGACATCATTTTCTCTATTCAAAACAAGTACACATGATAATATAATCCAAAATATATTGACAATAATATATATGAAAGTGTAACATAAAGTTTATCATCAACAATAATATATTAAAAAAAAGTAAAAGTTGTCTTTAGTCAGAGTCCGTGCCTCTTTCAATAAATTAAAATATTCAATAATTTAATTATAACTAAAGCTTGTTGCAATATCCATTTATAAATGATGATAGTGTTTACTAAAAATTCAGCCTCCGTCTTATGTAGAAAAATATAAAATTTTGAATACTCCAAATTAAATCTCAAAACCAAGACTTAATATTTTAAGAAAATTAACAACGTCTAGATGATTAGCTTCCTTTACCTTAAAATATATTCTTAATAAAGAAGTAAAAAAAAAATACATCAAAGAGACAAAACGTGATTTTTAAATTTTAAAAAGTTTTTTTAAAATAAATTAATATAAATAATATAATAATATAAATATTCTTTATATATATATATATATATATATATATATATATATATATATATATATATATATATATAAAATGTTTGGGAGCCTTGGCTTCCCCTATCACAACACAGATCTGCCTTTGATTCCTACGTTTCTACGAAATGACATGTCATCATGCTATACATGATGAGATTAGAGTGTGATGTACGGAAAAATTAATAAATTATCCTTGTCAGAAAATAAAATCTCCATGTAAATAAATTATTTCCTATATAAATATTTAATATGTAAATGTTAAATTTATTTTCATACCAAATTTATTGTATTATTTATTATTTTATAAATAATTTTTTTATAATTTCAATCATTCAATAAAATTTATAAAAAAAATTATAAATCATTTATATTATTTTATATTACTTTTAAAATTAAAGATATTTTGATAATTTAACTTTTTTATCTATTAATTTTTTTTTAATATATCACATTAATCCATTCTGTCACAAACTTTATTCCGTAATTCACTCCAGAATCATTTCCAAATTCCTTACAAAATAACTCAATGTTCACCTCTTCCGATCTCTTTTTCTTCTTCTTCTCCAAATCGATGTATCAAAAATACAACCTAAAACACCTTTCATCTGTGCAAAAACATGTGTTGTAGTTTTAGGCTAGATATTTTCATACTCATTGACGTTATAAAATAATTATTTTATTAAAGAATTTAAGAACGTGTCACTCAAATACATCTTGTGGTATCACATTTTCAAAAGCACACTTTCAGTTATTCTTTTAAGAAAATTAATTGTGATATACTAGAATGTTAAGGAATATTTATAATGTAAGGATATTAAAGTATTACTCAAAATTCTAATATTGCCTTTTCTTACGGAAAAGAAAAAACTAGCTGCATTTGACACGATTAATTAAAAGTTGTTCTACTTTATGTATGTAACCATTTGTATTAAGTACGTGCCTTTTTAGTAAGAAGACAAAAAACTTTAACAAATATTGACTTTAAGTTGATAATGACCAAGTTATTATCAAAATATATACTAAAAGAGTCAAAGAATGATAACTAATAATAACAATTAATTAAGAAGAACAATAGATTTAAGTAACGAATATTTGTACAGTCAATACACAACTGTGGTTAAATTGAGATTGTGAAATTTTTACTTTTGGTTGGTTTAATTAAGTTTTAATTTTTTTATAAATTCGACATTTTAATTGATTTCTATTAACTTTTTTATTGCTATTTAAAATTTGTATATTGTTCAATGGAATATTTATTGCTTAATTTGTTTTATTAACTTAGTAATATGATTTTTATTTTATCTCTTTATCTTGTTTCATTGTGTTTTTAGATGCTAAGGAATAGCCGATTTTGTAATTAATATATAAGAAGGATATTGTAGTTAATTACGAGTGAAAAAACACTTATATTGTTATCAATTTTGTACTGCATGACTCAGAATTGGACGTTTAAATGTGCAATGACATTCTTGTAAATATTTTGTTCAGATTGAAGTCAGACCCTCTCACAACCGATACCAAATTGAAAATTAATGTATTTTGTGATGTGATCCGACATCTATTTGGATTTTAAAATTTTAGAAACATCGTTTGTGCCCTCATCTTTCTCTTTTTCATTTGTGCAAAACCTATCACGAAAGTGCAGCAACACCGACGTCAAATCCTAGAAAGAAGTTCTTAACCCATTTCGCACCAACTTGGCATTATGGTGCTCAAATGGGCTCGAATTTTCATTCTTCCCGATTGCATTTCGCATTAAGGTTTGTGTTTAGTCATTGTCGTGTGTCCTTTGTTGCGTTTATGATTTTTGGGTTAACTTTGATTTTGTAAAATTCACTAAAAATAGCTAGAAAATGTTTTTTGACTCATTTTTTTTTGTGTGGGAACTTTTGTTACATTGTATTCGAATGTAGAGTGTTCAACTATGAGATATTTGACACAAATTTAGAGTTGTAAAACTTTGGTGGTGAAAAACTTCAAATGATCATACCTTTTACTATTAACATCGGATCTCCAAAAGAGAAAATTGTTGGAAATGGGGAGACGATCCATCATTTAAGGTACTTTTTTATTTTCTTAGTATTTTTCATCAAATTTTCAATACTTTCCAGCTATATTTGAGATACCCATACTAAGAAAATTCAGGAAATTGATGTATGTGTTCTTAGTTTGTATATTGATTATTTATAGTTTCAGTGGAGGAAAATATTGACAATTTGAAGAAGAAAAAAAAATATCACAAGTTAATGTCTGTTATCTTTACAATAGACATTAATTCAGGTATGTTTGAGGGATAACATACGTTAATTTAATTTGATGTCTCATGTTATAAATTTGGATATTTTCAGTTAAGATTTTATTATAATTTTTATTTATTAAGTACTTAAAATTTTATATTTTTAATTGTGTCCCTGCAGTTATTTAATTTTTCTGTTAATTGTTGGCCATTATGTTTTCTGGGATACTACTTCTTTATTTTTATGTATTTATAGATGTGAAATTATGTGATTAATTTAAGATGATATTGCACCTGGTTAATATGAAATGATTGGCGAGTTTTCGTTTTCATTAAAAATATGTTAGATAACAATAATTAATAAAAAAAAGTTAAAGTACTTAAAATAAAAAAAATTAATAAAAACTTAGTTAAAAATATTTAAATTTATTAGGTACTTCAAATTTAATTAAAAAATTTCATTAAGACACAAAAAGCCAATATATATAGAACTCACCCATTTATATTTATTTAGGAAGTTGTAGTAAGTTCATGCATATAGATTTTGAGCATGTTTAGAATGGAGGACGCGTTTGTAAGATTTGTTTTGTTTGTGCTATATTTGACCAAGTCCCATTCAAACGCGTGAGGCGCGGCGGCTCGCCAACAAAGAGAAAAGTGTCATCAAAACAAGGTGGATCCCATGGAATCCTATATTTCTCAAAAACTAAATATCATTATCATTTGCTTTCCTCACATTAAGACTAATTCTTTTTCCTATTAGTCTTTACCCTACTTCACTCGAATTTAGGAACACCCGAAGCTGAATCAAAATGTTCTAAAACAAACTAAAATTTAAAATGGTGTTCGTCACATAAACAATTGCATTCGGTATCCAACAATGCACTAATTAACAATCTAAATGTGATGTTTTTTTACAAAAGATTCATTAAGGAGAGATTTTAAAAATTGTAATTTTAACTTAACTACATAAGATATTGATAGCACTTTCAATCTAAAATATAAAAATAAATGCATTTATAAAGTTTTTGTTGGTTCTTTAGTAAATATTTATCAAAGTGTCACAGAGTAAAATATGAAAGGAGCACACAAAAATTATTATAAGAATGAAGAGTTGATTTGAGAGTGATAATCATAACTTAATATGTCTCTTGAGTATGCAGAGGACTCGAGTAATTATTTGTCATTGGAGGGTTTGCACTCTTGTTCAAAAAAATTGTATTAGAAAGTTTGCAATTTTTGTAGAAAACTTGCACAGAGATGATTTATAGTCTTTTGCCAGAAAAAATTTTGTTTGTAGTTTTTGTCAGAAAATTGTATGAAGGTTTATAGTTTTTGCTAGAAAAGTTACACTTTGAGTAATAATATTTTTGCTAAGTATTCTTGGACGTAGACCTTGAGGTGCCAAACAACGTAAACTTCCTCATGTGATTTTATTTAAGTTTATGTTTTTTATTTATGGATGTGCTTTTGCTTGAATAAATTACTTTCTTATTGCATGATTCCCAACAATGGTATCAAAGTTTATGATTAGTTTGGGTGACGACTTGATAATTGATATTATCATGTTTTATTTTTTGTTTTATTTTATCTTTTATTATTATTTTATTATTATCCTTTTAGATATTTCAAGTTTTATTTAATAAAATTGAAAAAAATAATTATTTAGTTTACATATTTAATATTTTGTAGATAAGTGAAAAAAATCAAAGAAATTAAGAAGATTATCAACAAAATTTAATTATCAGCAAGATAGGATATTTATAAAGTTGGTTACTCAAGTAGAAGATCAAGTATAAAATTGTAGGTTCAATCTAATTCGAGCCACTCGTCCAATGAAGGTCCTTTCACCCAACAAATTGTGTGTAACTCGCTCAATGAGTGAAGTTGCCCGCATAGTAAGCTTTGAGTTTCAAAAAATCTATAAATAAGAGATCTCACATAGATAAGAAGAACAACCCTTTTGGGAAATAAACACCCCTTTTGGGGCCTTTTTGAGAGAGAGAGAGAGAGAGGAAAAAAAATTCCTTTAGAGAGAAGGACATTTGACCTAAAAGGAGAGTAGGTAGAGGCACATTCCAAAGGCTAGGGACATTCATCTTTATTCTTATTCTAGTATTCATAATGTAAGAGTAGGTAACTCCCTTATATATTCATGTGGGTTGTGTGTAATGTATTCTTAACTCTTTGTAAATTTCACTATTCTATAATTCTTTTCCAATACTCTTTTGTTTTATTCTAGCTTTAACTAGATATTTTATATTGATTGCATATGTGGGAGTACCTGCTGATTGAAAGATAGTTTGGAAACTTGATTAGGATAGAACAACTAATAGATTTCACGTGCTAGACATAAATGTAGAACATTTAATAATTGATAATATCAGGATCTTGATCGGTAAGACATTACATCTTGTTAGAGAAGGTGTGAATGCTAGAGAAGGAATTAGAAGTATATTGTTTGATGTTTTTTCTTTGAATTAAATCATGAAACCCAATACCAATGAAACCTTTATCATATATTATTGCACACCATATGTTTGATAAAAATATAAAAAAAAAATTTTTGTTTTTATGAAATTTGTTCTCTAATTGAGTTATGAATTGCAAAAGTTGTCAATACAAGTATCTTGGGAAACAATACTTGAACTTTTCACTTTATTACTTATTCAATTTTGTACAATTCCTAATCTCGTAACACGACTCATATAGGTACGATATGATTCTTATATCGAAAGTCTTCCTAACAAAGAGTTCAGGTAAGCCAATCCTATTAAGATGAACAAAAATATGAATGAGGTACTCGTGGTTAGGAATACTTATGCTCGAGAGGGAGTGTACCACAGTGGAAGAGACTCACTTAGGGAGAGATGATTGAGAATCCAAGAATCTAAATCTCACATTTGGATACAAATGAGAAAATCCAACAACATATAAGGTAGAAGACCTATAAACCCATTGTCTTAAGGTTTTTAGTTAGATGTGGTGTCAATCTCTTATGTGGGTTGGACTTAAGTCTAGTTGGTGTTGTGCCTTCCAATGAATTCTCCTTTCAAAAGATCCATCAGTGGTATCAGAGTGAAGTTCTAATCAACAGAGGAAGAGGAATAATTTGGCATGCCGACCAAAATCAACATTATGTGTTGTGCTTTAGAGAGAGAGAGAGAGAGGTTAGTCTTGATGATTCTTTTTACACAATGACTTCGTTGTTGCATGTGTGGTTGGGTCTGGCTTGATCGAGATGGTGTTAGTGATGGATTTCCATTAAGGATTGATGAGTTGTTGACAACGAATATGATGTACAAGATAGTGAAGGTTGATGACGGGAAAAAAATACCATGGTCAATGAGTCTATGCATATCATTAGTGACAAAAGCGGTTCAAACATATCTTTTGGTATCATGTCATATATTTGTTTTAGAACAAGTAACACTTTTGATGAAGGGAGGATAGATTAATTCTTTAATGTGTTCATTAAAGTTCCACCTCAAATAATATGAAAAAAAGAACTATTATAAAAATGAAGATGGTTGATTTCAAAGTAATAACCATACTTCAATAAATCTTTTGACATAAGAGAGACTTGAGTTTGTTTGTTATCGGAGATTTTGTTTGCAATTTTGTCTAATAAAATTGTCCAATAAAATTGTACCTAACATTTCTTAATTTCTTAATTATGAATTGTTGATTTTTCTTATTTTTTTTGTCTAGTATGCAATTTAAATTTTTAATGAATTTTTAGAAATTATATATATATATATA
>Ga0209589_1009877_pt1 | contig 14175 bp, 7 predicted proteins | sample CowpeawhiteBW_FD_187525 | JGI IMG/M metagenome (GOLD analysis project Ga0209589, IMG submission 187525) | Root nodule microbial communities of legume samples collected from California USA - Cow pea white BW (SPAdes) (version 2) | ecosystem: Host-associated > Plants > Roots > Nodule | place: USA... | reverse complement strand
ATAATAAGATATATAATATATATATATATATATATATATATATATATATATATATTACATAAATATTAAGGTAAATATCATTACATTTAAAACTATAAAATATTATTAAAGACAATATATATAATATATATGTTTTTACTACAATTTTTTTATTATAATAAGTATGGTTCCCCATTATTATGACATAAAATCGATGTTTAGAACAAATTGACCCATAAAAAAAATTAATAAATCACAACTATAGTTTTTTAAAGAAAATTAAAATATTAATCATTTTATTTCTTGTTTTATGTATAAACTATTAATAATAAATATTAATTTTTGTTAATGAAAATTCAATTTAAATATGATACACATATTTGAAATTTTAATCTATTAGTTTTATTTTTGTTTTATTTTAGCTTTTACATTAGGGAATGCAAACTTTTCAAACCATGAAAGTTCTTAATTTCTTCTACACTTCTTTCTTGAATGGTCTTTATTTTCTAAGGGTCCACATGAACCCTATTCTTATTGACCACAAAACCTGGAAAGACAACATTATCGACACAAAAAGTACACTTGTCTATATTACCAAACAAATTATTAACTTTAAGAAAGGAGAGGACTGATATAAGCTGACCTACATGATCATGTGACTCTTATTATACACTAAAATGTCATCAAAATAAACTACAACAATATTTCCTATATAATCCTTTAAGACATGATTCACGAGTCACATGAAAGTACTTGGTGCATTAGTAAGGCCAAAACGCATCACTCACCATTCATATAGTTCAAATGTAGTCTAAAAGCAGTTTTCCACTCATCACCTTTTTTAATTTGAATTTAGTGATAACCACTCTTAAGATCAATTTTGGGAAATATAATGAAACCATGCAATTCATCCAACATATCACGTAGCCTAAGGATTGGATGTCTATAATTTATTGTAATATTATTGATGGCTTTAGAGTCACAACATGTGTAAAAAATTACAAAGGTTAAAAATGTAAAAATAAAATAAAATAAATTTGAGTATTTAGGTGGAGTGATCTGATGTATACATTTTAAAAAATTATTTTAACATGTATAGATAAGTTGTAGTTAAGCATAATTACTAATTTGTTCTCAAGTTGAAGAGGACCAAATTGGATCGTTTTAAAAACAAAGGGACTAAATTAAAAACAACCAATACCACTGTAATGTGGCACAATTGTAACTTGATGATGGTAATTTGTATATTCAAAAGAAAAATAAAAAATTTTAAAAATTTTTAAAAAATTAAAATTCCACGACTTGACACATGACATGTACAGAAATGACCATATTTAACCTTTTCAAATAATTAGAAGACTAAATTCAACAAAAATTAATAAGGGTGTTGTAATTAAGCAGCATAATCATTTGTTAATGGACAATAACCAATAGGGGGTGAATTGGTTTATTGATAAAATTAATACTTTAAAAAATTTCCCAAAATTTACCATTTAAATTAAACCCTCAACTCCTTTAAATGCAAGAGCAGATAAATTAAAGAGATAGAAAAGAAGATTCAACATAGATATTTATATTGGTTCGGATCAAAAGACTCCACGTCTAATTTTTATTCTCTTAAATAGAGAGATTAACTTAATCACTATAATATACAATCAGATTAAGATAATAAAGGATTAGAAAACACCTCTCTTAAAGACACAAGAGATGAAGAGATACTTCCTTTGAATTACACAGAAAACCGACCATCTTTCATAGCAACAATAGCACCCAATCTCCCAAGAACCCTCTTAGGAAAATGTATCGCTCTACCCACACTAAACTTTTTAAAGCTATTTTTAAGAACACTCGGAGTAATATTTTGCAGTCACAACATTAGAACTCTAGTTCTCAAAAAGGTAAGTTTACAAATGAAAAGGAGTTTTATTTAAAGCCATTCGAAACTTGGGTTAAGAAGCTGAAAAGACAAATTCAAAAATGGTAGATAATCGATTATTCTAATGCGTTTTCTAAAAACAAAAGTTTGAGCAGATAATCGATTATTCAATGAGATAACCAGTTATTCTAGTGAGTTTTCAAAAAATTGAATACAGCTTAAGATAATCGATTATTCTAAAAGTGATAATCGATTATCACAACTAATTTTACAAAAATAAAAGGATCCAAAAAGATTAAGAGTATGTTGCTGATTCTAAGCTATTATAAGTTACTTTAATACATTATTAACTTATTTACAAGAGGACATTAAACATAAAAAACTTGTCTCCAAATTATCTTTCAATTTGCTTGAGATTCCTTGTCATCATCAAAATCTTTAAGTCTTCCTCTTTTTGCCAATAAAAGGGACCAAAATGAACCAAACAAAAAGGTTAGAGGACTAAATCAATAATTATACCTAAAAATTATGTTTCACAGTTATTCCACTTAGTGCACCCAATTACACCAACACTATGGATTGCTCAAGTAAAATTGATTAAATAATTAAGGGTTAACTATGTTTTTGGTTCTTAAACTATTAAGCGATTTTGGTTTTAGTCTCTCTTTCAAACTTTAATTTCGTTATTAGGTCTCTCTCCTTTCAAAACTTGTGAAATTAGTCCTCATTAGCTAATAATGTTAGTTCTTTTTTGACGTGGTAAACAAAATACCACATCATGATCCTGTAAAGGGACTTAGTCCCAAAATCCAACTTATTCTTCTCTTTCTCTTTTCACATTAGGGCAATGAAGCAAAGGGGTTCCTTTCTCCCCCATTTTAACCAATCTCACCAACCAAGAGTCTGTTGTTTCATGTTCATCTATGTTCACCCAGAACCATCGTTGGTAACGTCTCATCGTGGTTGGGCATCACCAACCCACTGCAACAATAGTCATCAATGTCAACCACTAGTCTGTCTTTTGACAAAGCATATTACAAAGAAATAAACCCAAACTTCAATGAGAAAAAAAAAACACAACATTGTTCTTTGATTATCGAATTGTATACTGTGAAAATTTGAGGATTAAAAAAATGGATTACGACAGAGAATAAACCTTCTCTATGAGCCTTATAAGTGATTTACGATTTATACTCCATGACGTAGGAGAGCGTAAAAACGAAAAGAAAAAAAAAAAAAAAAAAAAAAACACAAGTGAAAAATAGGTCACAATTTTAAACACGGACAAGTAAATATGGATAGTAACATAAAATAGACACTCTAAAATGACCAAAATCCTAACATTTGTGATACCTATAAACAAGATAAATATAATTAATAAGATAAATTTTCTTGTACTTGTTTTCTTATATTTAAAATATATAACAAGGTAAAATAGGTATTTTACAAGTTATGGTGGTATAGATAGCAATTGTAGGGGTGCAGGAAACAGCCCATGTGAGATTAAAAATGCGCTGACACTCCAAACGACACCGTTCAACTTCTAAACCCTAGCAGACACTCTATATTAAAGTCTCTGCCACCAAAAAATTTAGGGTTTCTTCCTTGGGGCAAATTCAGACCATTATCACGCTCTTCAGAGAGTTCCAACGCCACCATGGTTGCTGCCAAGAAGACTGTAATATCTCACCCCATGTCTTTCTCTTCTCACATCCATTATAATAACTATTTTTATTGTGTTATTGGTTTCTGATTTCTTTTTGTTGTTTTTTCTGCAGAAGAAGACCCATGAGAGTATCAACAACAGGCTCGCTCTTGTGATGAAGAGTGGGAAATATACATTGGGTTATAAAACGGTTCTCAAATCCCTCAGGAGCTCCAAAGGTGTTATTCTAGCTTTTCTTTTGAATTTTGATTTGATCTATATGATCTGATATGGATTTTTTTTTTTTTGAATATTTATCAGTTGGATTGATTTAATGGTTCTGCTGAAAGTTTGATTTTTTTTTTTAATTTTTCAATATTAAAGAAAATCTGGATTATCTTTTGTCATGCATTGTGGGTTTTAGGGGGATTGAATTGTTTTTTAGGGTTTAGGAAATCTGGCCTTATGCACGTTCGAATTTCAAATATTGGGTGTTGGAGTTAGGCACTTATGTTGAAATTCTAGTTCTGTATGCTGGAGATCCATGATGTTTATAACTTATTTTGTTATCTGTTCCGGATTTCTGTAGCGCATTGGATAATTAGCTAACTGTACAAAAAGTTATGTTTTAACATTTCGTATGCTTTTATTTCCAGGAAAATTGATTATCGTTGCCAACAATTGCCCACCATTGAGGAAGTCTGAAATTGAGTACTATGCTATGTTGGCGAAGGTTGGAGTTCACCATTACAACGGCAGTAAGTTCTAATCTAAACAATGTGTGCCATCTCATGATAATGTACAAGCACTTAGACAAGAAAATTTTTGTATGTTGATGGACACTGAATGGAACGTGAGAAACACTATACTAGTACTCTTGTAAGCATTTTCCACATTTGGTTTGGCACAATTATGCCTACATTTGATGCTCTCCTTTCCTCTAGTACTCAAGGGTATGCTTGATTATGAGGATTCCTGATTCATTGTAGTTTACCACACACATGTTCTCTCACTCTCTCTCTCTCTCTCTGTACACTTACACACTTATGAACCCCCAATTTGTATGCAAGTTTTGGTAACTTGAACTTGACAATGTTATTCTTAATCTTAAATCTGTTTGCTAGGTTCAAAGCAAAGATAGTATTACTTTCATATGGTGAAATGGGCCCATCTGTATCCATGGATTATACTGCAATTGGGCACTAGATAATGTTTAAATTATGCTTGCTTTGTGGATGAATTGTTATGGTTTTTGCCATTCAATAGTTCCAAACTCCGTCATGGAATGTGTATTATTATTGCTTCTCAGTTGTCGCCATAATGTCAATGGACATGCAGAAGCTAATCAATCATATATCCGTGTATTAACCGCTCATAGCAAATTGTCTTGTTTCTGCAGACAATGTGGATTTGGGCACCGCATGTGGCAAATATTACAGAGTTTGCTGCCTTAGCATTATTGATCCTGGTACTGTCTAGTTACTTCTTAATTTTTTCATATTTGGAACTCATTGCATGCACCATGTTTTCTAACTTAGTTATTATTTTCAGGTGATTCGGATATCATCAAGACAATGAACACCGAGCAGTAGAGTTGTATTAACTCCTTTTTTTTGTCCTTGAAAACTTTTGATTGTTTGATATTTGTTCCTGTTTTTTCGGACTTGTCTTTAAGAAATTTTAATATAGGCTGAACTTTTGAGTATTTAAGCTTTTAAGAAATTATCTACGTAATTTATTTTTTTCGTGATGGTTAACAAGCGATACTTTTAACTTGCCTTCGCATCAAATTTTGGTTCAATATTTTCCTACCTAAACTATTCCCTGACCAGATTAACATATAATGTATTTATAATTTGGTTTCTTTGCATACAATTTACTAAATTGGTATGTACATTTTTGTAATGAATTCTTAATTTGATATGTATGGTGTGTGATACATAATAATGTAGCACGGTTATGAAAACATACTAAATTTGTGCAAAAAGTATTTAATGATTAGAGCAGATTTGTGTGGTAATGTGAATTGTATATTTGATTAAAATTTAGAGATTTATTTCATTGTGTTTGTAGGATGCGTGGATACGTGGCAAATTAACTTTTTCGAGTTGAACAGAAGATTTAATTATATAAAAGATGTAATGTAATTATTGTTAAATAAATTTATTGTGGTAACGAATTATTATAAATTAGTTAAGATTTTATTTTTATTATTTAGAAGTCGTAAATTGTTTACTAGAAAATCATAGTTTTTGTATGAAATTATATTTCTTTTATACAATTTATTCAATGTTTCGAGGAAACAAAATTTACATCTTAATACAAAAGCTGTCGTTAAATTACTGATGCAAGGATGTTGGCACAAAGTTCGTGATCTGAAGAATTTTTCTGAACTCAACGTGCTTATATTTTGATTTACTTGTTTGTGTAATTTGATATTTAGTGCTTGGTTATCTTCTCAATTTTTAAAATATAACTCCTAATGTGATTTAAACCAATCAATAAACATTTTATTTAAACCAATAAACTTCATATTCTATATACCGAGTTTGTTTTTTATAGTTAGATTTTAACATTTCCAAGAAATAGTGATAATAGTTAAAAAAATTGGCAACTACGATGCGAATTATAATTGTAAAATATAATTCATGTTAAAACATTCAATAAACTTTAGTTACATTAAAATAACACTTCTCTTTACAAATGTGCACTAAGATGAAAAATATCACTACTTTTGTTCTTGACCAATTACAGACTTTCTTCCCCTAAAAATAATTCAACTTTAACTATATTTTTCTTTTGTTAATTTTTTTTTTCATGAAACATCTAACTTGAATTAATATTTTTACTTTTCTATTGTACCATTATTATTTTGTATTTGTTTTAATGATAAATGTCTTTTTAGGAAGAATTAAGTATTAAATAATTCAAATTTATATTACTCTAATTTTATTTAAATGGATTTTTCTTAAATTCAAATCTATATTTTATCTATTTATTTTAAGTATAATTTACTTAATAAGATTTAGATTGAATCATTTTTTTAAGAAAATTCAAAATCAATGTGCGTCTAAATTGAGTTAAAACAATGAGGACTAGGTCAAGCTATGTTGGAACGATTCTAAGGTTGAGTAGAGTCATTTCGAGGCAGATGGCTAAGTTAGTCGATATTAGACGAAGGCGGAGCCAAACTGGTCTAGGTCAAGCCAAATTATTGGTGCATCCCGGTTACCACTTGTTAGAGGTTTTCCTCATTTTAATTATTTTTATCGTTTATTGTTATTTTATTATCATCTTTTTAGATATTTTAGATTTCATTTAATAAAATTGAAAAAGATAAGATCCAATTCAATTTGAAAAATCTATAAATAAGAGACTTGAAAAAGTTAAAAAAGAAAAAGCAACCCTTCTAAAAAAATAAACACCCCTCATGGGAAAACTCCCCGAAGAAAGGGGAAAATAATTATTTTGGGGAGAATGACACTTGACCTAAAAAGAGATAAGGTAGAGGTACATTCTGAAGGTTAAGACATTGATCTTTATTTTTATTCTAATATTCTGAAGGTTGAGACATTGATCTTTAAGGAATAACTAACTCTCTTATTTATGGGATTGGGTGTAATGTATTATTAACTCCTTGTAAATTTTACTATTCACTATAATTCTTTTCCATCACTCTCGTGTTCTATTATTGCTTTACTACATATTCTGTATATTTTAGATTGATTGCATATATGAGAATACCTGATAATCGAAAGATGGTGGCTTGGAAAATCTGATTAGGATAAAACAAGTAATATATTTCACATGCTAGATGTAACATCCCTACTTCTAAATAACTATATTCTTTATTTTGTCCTCATCTTTACAAATCAGATTTAGAAAATCTTAATGTTTCATATTTTATCTAAATGTAGTTTGAACATTAATAATAATAATAATAATAATAAATCAAGTAGCTTTATTGTAATTCTCATCAACCAAGTGTAAACTTCCAAACACTCGTTGGTATTGAAGGGCACTTTGAAGCATCAAGAACGTTGAATTCCATCTTGTTGGAACATCTAAACACAAAGCACTTTTTTGCATCAATGTCTCCAACTTGCTCAATGCATTGCTTTAATTTTATCATTCTACTCTCTGATCCCCTAACATACTTAATGCTCTCCCTTATTAGATCCACACCATCACCAATCACTCTCAATCCTTCTTGCACAATGAGGTTTAAAATGTGTGCACAACAACACACATGGAAGAATTCACCATCATAAAGTAAGGAATTTTGCAAAACAAACTTCTCTTTTAAGGTTTTGACCAAAACATCATTACTAGAAGCATTGTCCAAAGTGATGGAAAATAATATTTTTTCAAGCCCCCACTCATGTAAAAACTCATTTATCTTCTTACACAATTCAAATCTAGTGTGAGGTGGAGGCAAATGACAAAAGTTTAGAATTTTGCTAGACAACTTCCAATTACTACTAACATAATGGGCTGTCAAACATATGTAACCATTTGTAGTGCAAGATGTCCACAAATCCGAAGTTAAACAAATTCTAGATGGAATGCTTGTCAACTCTTCCCTCAACAAGTTTTTTGTCTCTCTCTCATATATATATATATATATATATATATATATATATATATATATATATATATATATATATATATATATATATATATATATTCTCAAGTACACTAGTTTCATCAAACATAATTCACTATAATTTCAAGTAACCTCAATGAAAATAGTTTCAGCAAGCTCAAATTTCAACAAGTTTCAGCAAGCTCAACCACACATGTTTCAGAAACTCAATAAAAAACACTTTCAAGGTCAAAACAGCTACCAAGCTCACTCATGCGCCAAACTCATGTTTCGAGTTACACATTTATACTTGTTTCAACACATACACACTTCAAACAACACATACACGCTTTAAAACAAAATCTCCCATAAAAAAAACAGTTTCAAGCCCACTCAAAACAACAATAATTACAGACATAATTATAGACACAATTATTGTATGACCCGAGAAATTAAATAATTATTTAATATAAATGCGGGTAATGGAATCTTTATGGCATTTAATGCGAACGATTATGACAAGTAATAGTACTAGCTCAAGTGATTGAGAGTACTTAGTTATTATGAAAGGACTGTGGTTTGAGTCATGTGGATGCCATTAGTGTGTTATTTAATTGTTTTTTTATATTTGTAAAATCGGTGACCATGGTGCGTGATAATATAACCGTAGATGTGTAGGAATTATCATGAAACTTGAATTAGTTGATTGGTTGTGCATCAACTTGGTAATTATGTGGTTGTGTGTTTGAACCTTGACAGTCGAACCTTGATTTACCTAAAATAGGTTCCTTTTTGCCAAATTTCTTTTTGGTCATGAATGAGAATGTTCAGAAACCCCAGCTGTCATAGAGAGCAGTTGGAAGGGCTGAGTAAATCACCTGTCCTCATAGAGAGCAGTTGGGAGGGCTGAGTAAATCACATGTTAATGGTATTTGATGGCCATTAACGGTTCCATAATCCCATTTTTGTTTTTTTTAATTAAATTTAATTAATTTGAGTCTAGAGAGGTGAGAAAGGAGAGAACCTAGGGAGAAAAGAAAATGGTATCCTAATAAAGCAACTAGGAACAGTTTTGAGAGCATTAGGGTTGAACCTAGAAGAGGATTGAAAGTGAGTGTTGGTAGGAGCAAAGGAGAGTCATTCCGAATCAAGAGGACATCCTAAAAGGGCGTTGGAGCAAGGAAATCCATGTTAGGGGAGTTCAATCCACATTTGTTTAATTTTACAGTATATTATGAATTGGATGACTGTTGCTTATGTGTTTTGCCTCTACTGTCTTGAATTTTGTATGTTTCTGAAAATTTTCCAAAAACTGCCTGACGGCATTGAAGGTCTGCTAGGCGACGTTGAAGACCTGCTAAGCGACACATCAGGGCTAACCAATTTTTCTGGGTTCTAGCAAGAACTGTCTGGCGACGATGAACACCTGTCAGGTGACTCATGCTATTTTGACTCATTTTGGACTTTTGGGCATTTTATGGTGATTATGATAGAGGAAAAATGGTCCTTAGTGTTTTATTGATTGATGAATGCTCTGAATTTATGAATTTTGTAGGGATTATGAGGTTTGGATGATTAAGAGGCATGTGGGTGAATTAGGGTTAAGAATGAATGCGAAAAATGAATTTTTAATTTGGGTGACACTAAATTGGTAATTCAAGATGTAATCGAATGTGGCTGAATACTGGAAAAATCATTTAGGACTGATCTTGTATGGTGGGTTGCATGATAGTAACGATTTTGAGTAACCCGCATGCATAAGAGGTTCTAGAACTTCCTAGAATCATATGCATTGCCTGGCGGCACATCCTTGCTGCCAGGCGACACACGAAAACCGACAATTTGATGTTGGTTGGGTCGTGTGCGTGTTGGGGAAAATCTGTTGGGGGAAAACCAGTGGGGTCAACTATTTGAAAAAAAGAGAAAAAATGGGTAATTAGCATTGTATAGATAGGGGAAGGGATAACTGTGATTTGAGTTTTGGAAGAATTGGGACTTCAAGAATGTTCAGTTGAGACTTAGCTGAATGAATAATAAACATAAGAAGTTACAGAATATAAATTAGGAATTATAGTGAATATGTTGGGTGACCTAAGTTGAGTGAATGGTGTAATGGTATGCTAAAGCTTAATTGTTGTGTTACATGAGGCTATGGGAAAATTGCAGTGATGTTTTGGTAACAGTGATGGGAAGTAGGTGTGGTTGGGGGATGGTGGTATATTATTGATGAGCATGGTTGTTGGTAGTTAATATTAAGGGATGGTATAATTAAGTGAGAGCATCCATTGGGACTAGGTATGTTAACAAGACATAAAAGGTGTGGGTTTCAAGACTTGATGAATGAGATGCAAGTAACTTGGTAATTCTGCAATGGGCTTGTGATGCTTTATATAATTACTATTTTTGTAAACCGTCATTATGAACAATTATTAAGTTTTTTATGAACGTTGAGCTACTTTTCGTACTTTGGTTTTGGAGTATTTAATAAAGTTTAAAATTTTTCCACGCCTTGGGAAAGAGTTTTTCATATTAATTGCATATTTAATATTAGTTATATTTTATTTTATTTTAATTAGTAATATCCGGTCAGGATGTTACAATTACTCTCTCCAACACATACACACTTCAAAAAAAATCTCCAAACAATAAAGCTTTCATACAAATAAGTACCTAAAATTTTAGTTGATCATAGCCCACACCCTCAGACCCTCCAACAGTTTCAAGCACACTCCAATCTGTGTCACGATTCCATAAACCCAAAGTGATTGCTGTTGTTTTTCACTATAAATGAAATGAGAAAACAATGTAGACAAAAATTAGGGTCAATCTTTCATTATTTAGGGAAATCAAGGATTAATTGGGAAGTTACACTCAATTGAACAACTAGGGCAGAAAGGAATTGAAAAAATATGGCAAATTCAGGACAGAGGAACCAACCTCTACACTACGTCATCCTTCATCGTTGTTGAAATTGGTGGTCATCGAAGAGAAGGTTCAACAATGACGTCCCCTCCTTTCGTGCGAGATTGTCATTGCAAATATGAGAATTGAAGAAGAAGATGTAAGTCAGTGCAGACGAGCTTCAATGAAGGAGAAAAAGATGAGATGCTTAAGTTGTGAGTGTGCTTGGGTTCGAGTAATGAAGGAGAAGAAGTGTGTAACAACTCTCTCTCGCACTCGCACATAAACAAGAGAACATAACGAAAAAAATTGAATCAGTGATCAACGATAGAGTGACTGACCTAGAGAGGAAAAACACATGTTATTAGTGGTGAAACAGGTTGCGGGTTGGCCCGCTCCAACCCACCCTATAACCTGTTGGGGCAGCACAATAAACGGGTCGGGCTGTAGCCAGTCTACGGGTTGGAAACCCTATCTCGGCCCCCTTTTGTGTGTCGGGCTAACAGCCGGCCCGTCGGGCTAGGCCCCCTTTGACACCCAAGGTGTAGCGCCTGGCGGTGAGGTTTCAATCGCCAGGCGATAGCTACAAAAACAGAGAGGTCTTATAGCGCATAGCGCCTGGCGGTGAGGATGATCCAGCCAGGCGACAACTGTGTGGGTAGTGTCCACTGAAACGCGTGGCGTCTGGTGGTGAAGAGAGCTCTGCCAGGCGATACTTGTAAAACTAGAGACCTTTGAGGGATGTGGCGTCTGGCAACGTGTGACTCCCGCCAAGTTGTCTACAACATAATTTCACTTGGGGGCGCTTAGGCAGCGCCAAGCGATAATGCAGGGGACAGGGGTTGTTCACTTGGAATTGTGCGTGCTCTACATTGCTTTGGATGATACCTTGAGTATGGAATTTGCTGAGGACATTCCTGGATTTGTGGCTCAGAATGAAGGGTAAACATGTGGCGATCCCGGGTTGTGGCTTAGTGATATGTGAAATATGGTGTGAGCATGCAAGTTGTGGCTCGTATGGTTTGGCTCCACTTGATTGGCAATTGCAGGTAGTGGTCGATGATGTTGCGAATCTTGTATTGAGAATACGAATTATGGTTCGTATTGGGGAGCTCCATTTGACGTTACGAATGGTGGTTCATAACATGATAGCTCCGCACGTGTAATCTACGAGTGGTGGCTTGTAGGGGTGGAACCACAAGTTATGGCTTGTGGTAGAAAGTGTTAACTTAAGGTCATTATTAGAGTATGTAGAACATGTATGTACATGGTGGTGGCCATGATTTCTAGTATCGGAGGATGGAGGTTCCCCGACATGTGTGTATTTAAATTATAATGTTTATTGTTTGGTTATTCTATAAGCTCATCCTATCTGTTTGTGTTTGGCGATGATCGTGTAACTTGTTACACGAGAGCAGATGATGTTTCAGGTGGAGCTAGTGAGGTATAGAGCCAGAAAGGGACTAGTAGGGGATACTTGTTTATGGACTATTTTTACTTTTTTGTAAACAATCGTTTATGATTAGTTCTTGGATTTTTGTAAACATTGAGTTGAATTTATGGATTTTTAATTTTGACGCTTTAAATAAAAATTTAATTTTCCTGCCAACATGGAAAGACTTATTAATTGCCTATTTATTTTTATATAATTTTTTTATTTTATTTAAATTAGTAATATCCGACCAGGATGTTACAAAAGACGGGAAAGTGAATATTAATAAGTTCGACGGAAGTGATTTCAAATTTTGAAAGATGTAGATTAAAGATTATTTGTATCAAAAGAAGTTGTACCCGACTTTGTCTGAGAATAAACCAGAAACTATGTCTCATGCAAATTGGGAGTTGCTAAATCGACAGGTTTTAGGCGTCATTAGATTAACATCGTTGAAGAATGTTGCTTACAATATTATCAACGAGAAGACGACATATGTTTTTATAAATGCATTTATCAAGAATGTACGAAAAACCATCAACATAAAACAAGGTATTTTTGATTCGTCAATTAGTTAATATGAAGATGCGAAAAGGTGCTAGTATTATAGTGTTGAAAATAGTCTAAGTGTGAGTCAAAGTCCCACATTGGGTAGAAAAGACAAAGTTAAACACTATATAAGATGAAAGGCCCATAACTACATTGCCTTAAGATTTTTGGTTAAAAGTGATGTTAAATGCCTTATATGTGTAAGACCAATGTCATATAGAGAACCACAATCTCTCAATGATTATAACCCACATACAAAGAATATATAAATTCATCAGTGGTATCAAAGTCGATGGTTCAGAGTGACTGACTGCATAACCATAACAAAAGGGATCACAGTATATAAGATGAAATGCCCATAACTCCATTGCTTTAAGGTTTTGGATTAAAAGTGATATCAAATATTTTATATGTGTAAGACCAATATTTTATATATATATATATATATATATATATATATATATATATATATATATATATATATATATATATATATATATATATATATATAACCGTATATAAAAAATATAAATCCAACATATAGGTCATGTGAGCGAATTTAATTCCTTAATGTCAAGATTAGTTTCGGTGGGTATTAATTGGGACTACAAAATTAACTTTGGAAGGAATTAAGAATGTAATCCTTAGTAAGGATGTTTGCAAAAGGAACATAGGAAAATTTGCAGGTTCCTTATTAAGCACCGGAAGTAGAGACAGAAAGCCTAGAAAAAGTAATAATTAATTATGATTTGAGATACTATTTTTAGAAAATCACAATTGAAGATATTATTTTACTAAAAAAACTAATAGGACAAAAATATTTAATTAGATGACCGAAGCCATCAAAATCATTTGGTTAAAAAAAAAATCTTATATTAGAGGCGCTTATAGCTTTTACATGCTTGTGAATAATCACCAGTTTTAAAAGGAATTTAGTGAATTTTATATATTGAATTTAAAATGTTCTATCGTTATAATGTACTAGTTCTTGTATGCTTGTAAAGAAAACTGAAATGATAGTTGTTTTTTTTTTTCCTTTTGCTCTTTGATTCTAAATCTAGTAATGGATTTATTTGGGTAGATATCAGTTTAATATAATAAGTATTAAATATTAACATATTTCATTTCTAATATAATAAAAATAAAATTACGTTTTTAATATAATAAGTTTAATTTATCTAAACTTCATTAGTCACCGTTAATATAAT
>Ga0209589_1009876_pt1 | contig 14175 bp, 10 predicted proteins | sample CowpeawhiteBW_FD_187525 | JGI IMG/M metagenome (GOLD analysis project Ga0209589, IMG submission 187525) | Root nodule microbial communities of legume samples collected from California USA - Cow pea white BW (SPAdes) (version 2) | ecosystem: Host-associated > Plants > Roots > Nodule | place: USA... | reverse complement strand
AATACCAAATAAAATTTCATGAGAACCAAAACATTTATTAAATTTGCAAACTACAACATTAATGAAACTTAGTTGATAAAATTAAAAAATATTTCAAAAAAATATAAAAGGAAAACAAATATTCAAATTAAAATATATTTTAAATGTTTGTTTACTTCAATTTTTTAAATTCTAATGAATCTCTTTTTTATCTATAACAATATGTAAAGGAGATTCTCCTTTTTGTGTCCATATTTCAAAATACCAAGTTTACCCTTTAAATATAATAATTTATTAAATTTTTAAAAATTGACCATTACTTTTACAATTTTTTTATAAAATCGGCTATCTTTGCTCTTCTCTTCTTCTTTATTTATCAATGGTTATTTTTTTCATCTGTTCTGATATACTTCACTGTATTTTTAATAAATATAATTTTAGTTTATATATTAACTTACTAACATTACAATATTATCATCTACTAATATTATAATTTTAGTTTATATATTAACTTAATAACATTTTAGTTTAAAAAATGCATACACACAGGCGCGATAACGTATGTGTTTACGCTAGTACACTAATAAAAGTTATAACACATCACTTGATCAAAATGACACAAAGAACAAATAATAAACACAATAATAAAATTTTGACATAGATTTTGTATCTTTTGAACTTCAATATATGTTGGAGTGACAAAAAAATATTCATAGCAATTACATTAAATTTTTATATTGTAGTAAATAAAAGTTATTTATACAATTAAAGTGAAAAAATTACAGTATGATTAATAATGAATTATAAAAAAAATAGATAGAATATATCGAAATATTATTCTACATGATGAAAATGAACAATAAATAAAAATATTAAAAAACTAACAAATGTGTGTTTTAGAAATAATTTGAGAGACTATCGAAAAAAATCGCACAAAGGAAATAATATGTATAATTAAGGTATGATAAGATGAAAAATACCTTAGAGAACAAATTATTAAATTATGTTTGAAGTGGTTAAAATTAAAAAGAAATACCATTAGTGCCCAAAAAATTTGTCACTAAATTACAAATAAATTAGTAATTAAATTGGTCACTAAATCAAGTACCGATTCGATCATTGAATCGGTCACTAATTTAATCACTGATTCAGATAATAAATCAACTACTACTACCAATGACGAAAAATAGTGATTGATATGGGTTAATGACTAAATCATTCACTATTTCATGTTTTTCTTGTAGTGAATTATCATATATTATTCCTAAATATCATTATATATATATATATATATATATATATATATATATATAATTTTAACCACTTCAAACATAATTTAAAGTGAAAAAATTACAGTATGATTAATAATGAGTTGTAAAATAAAAAATAATTAGATAGAATATATCGAAATATTATTCTACATGATGAAAATAAACAATAAATAAAAATATTAAAAAACTAACAAATGTGTGTTTTAGAAATAATTTAAGAGACTATCGAAAGAAATCGCACAAAGGAAATCAAATGTATAATTAAGGTATGATAAGATGAAAAATACCTTAGAGAACTAAGAAAACTTTTCAAATATCAACAAATATACTCAATAGTTGAAAAATAACGAAAATTATTTTAATGAAACAAAAGAGTTCTTCAAATTAAACAAAAATTAATAATAATACGTAAATAATTTTTTTTATATTACCTTAAATTGAGAGTATAAACATTCTCATGTGAAAGGAAAATATATAATAAATAAAAATATTAAAAAATAATAGAAATATTCAAATGTGAGGCATAAAATTTTTTTAATTAACATAAATCATTTTAACATAATTACATAAAGGTTATGATAAGATAAAAAATATATTAGAGATGCGAATGAGTTTCATGACAAACCAAATAATTAAAAAAAAAAAAAAAAAAAAAATATATATATATATATATATATATATATATATATATATATATATATATATATAGTTACTTAATTAATTATGAATATTTTAATAATTTAAATGGAGACAAAGATATGGCGGGGGTGAGTATTATGGCGGGGATATGTACATCCCCATACCCATCCCCATACCCAATTGAAAAAGTTGGGGATTCCTCATACCCATACCCATACCCAGTCAATGCGGAGATTCCCCGTCAAAACGGGGACGGGTTCGGACAATACCCACGGGGACGGGTTCATTTGCCATCTCTAGTTCCAACCACATTTGAGAAGATTTGTTATAGTCTTCTTTGACGACATATTGATCTACAGTAAATCCTTGGAGGAGCATCTTTCGCATTTGGATATTGTTTTCCAATGTTTGATTTCCAATCAATTCTTTCTCAAGAAGTCCAAGTGTTTGTTTGGACAGGATTCCATCAATTATCTTAGGCACATCATTTCTAGGCATGGGGTGGGACCAGATCCAGAGAAAATCAGGGCAATGCAAGGTTGGCCGACACCTTCTTCATTGAAGTAGTTACGGGGTTTCCTCGGGTTGACTAGTTTTTACCGCAAGTTTATTTGTCATTATGCCTCTATTGCTGCTCCTCTAACAAATCTGCTCAAGAAAGATGCCTTTGTTTGGTCTAACGAGGCTCAATTAGCTTTTGACGAATTGAAGACTGTTATGTCTCAAGCTCCGGTGTTAGCCCTTCCAAATTTTTAGGAAGACTTTGTTTTGGAAACCGATGCATCAGGAGAAGGTATGAGTGCAATGTTATTGCAAAAGGGTCATCCCATTTGCTATTTTAGTAAGAAGTTTTGCCCAAAGCTTTTATCAGCTTCAACCTATGTTAGAGAATTACATGCTATAACGGCGGCAATAAAAAAATGGAGGACATATTTGTTGGGCAAAAAATTCACCATTTACACAGATCAACTAAGTCTCCGTGAACTCATGACTCAAGTGGTGCAAACACCTGAACAACAATATTATTTATCCAAGTTGATGGGTTTTTCATATGAGATTGTGTATAAACCTGGAGCTGCAAATTGTGTGGCAAATGCCCTAAGTAGAATGCATGAAGATGAACCACAATTGTTAGGACTTACAGTACCCCGATGTGACCTTGTGTCCAAAATACAAGCTAGTATTCCTCCAACCCTATCTTAAAAGACCAGTATCAAGCGGTCCTTCGCTGCCCAACTCAACATCCGGAGTACAAGATCATCCAATGAGTCTTATTTTACAAAGGCAGAATTTTCATCGCAGCTAACTCTCCTCTCAAGCAAGTGTTGCTCGAAGAATTCCATTCTACACCTATGGCGGGTCATGCGGGAGTCCACCGGACCTATGGGAGACTTAGTGAAAACTTTTATTGGATGGGCATGAAACACGATGTCACAAAATACGTAAAGAAATGTATTACGTGTCAACAAATAAAGTCACCCTCACAATTGCCTTATGGGTTGCTGCAACCCATACCTCTACCCACGGTTGTATGGGAGGACATTTCTCTGGAATTTATCATAGGGCTCCCTTCTTTCCAAAACTACACTGTTATCTTGGTTGTGGTTGACTGTTTCTCTAAGGCTGCCCACTTTGGAATGCTTCCCACCGCCTTCACTACAATTGTAGTTGCAGAACTATTTGCTATTCTGGTGTGCAAACTTCATGGAATGCCTAAGAGTATCGTATCAGATCGTGACCCCATCTTCATGAGCAAATTTTGGCAAGAACTTTTTCGGCTCAGCGGCATTAAATTACGGATGTCCACGACTTATCATCCTCAAAGTGATGGCCAAACAGAGGCCGTGAATAAGGTTTTGCAACAATACCTTGGAGCTTTTGTTCATGATCGACCTAAGCAATGGGGAAAATACTTACACTAGGCTGAATGGCACTACAACACCGCCAAACATAGTTCCACCGATATGACTCCCTTTGAAGTGGTCTACAACAAACCTGCACTAACTTTACCTCAATATATTGCGGGAACCAGTCAAAATGAAGTTGTGGACGCAGAAATGTCCAACTGTGAAATGCTCCTAGCAAAGTTGCATTCTAAACTACGTAAAGCTCAAGATTCAATGAAGCTTTATGCTGATAAGAAGCGCCTCCAACACTCGTTTAAGGTGGGTGACCAAGTATTTGTTAAATTAAGGCCTTATTGACAAGTATCAGTGGGGCGTTCGCGAATTCAAAAGTTGGCAAAATTTTATTATGGCCCTTTTACTGTTACTAGACAAATAGGTGAAGTGGCTTTCGAGCTAGCCTTACCCCCGAAATCCAAAATTCATCCAATATTTCATGTTTCCAAACTGAAACCATGTCATGGAGATGTTACAGAGCCTAGTCTCTCATTACTGGAAGAGGCGCATAATAACTAGCCCAAGATTCATCCATTAGCAATTTTGGATTGGCGTGAGGTAGAAGGTTCTGGAAACACTCAAGCTTTAATTCAATGGCAAGGATTGTATCCAAAAGACTCAACTTGGGAGTCTATTCAGGAATTGCTCGCCGAGTTCCCTAGTTTACACCTTGAGGACAAGGTAATTGTGGAAGGGGAACAGGATGTTATGAACCTAAATGAGAATGGTGAACCAGTAAGTTCAAAGGACTTTGAGATAGAAAACCCAATTACACATGTCAAGCCCAAACGTAATAGATTCAGGCCTAAGTATCTAGAAGACTATGCTACTGATTAGTGGGGGAGGAGGTGCACGTGAGTTGGGGTGCGGAGTATTATTTCTCTTGGGTGTTTATGATATATCCTAGATTTGTTTTCCGAGTAGTGGTGACGTACCTGGTGCCGTTAGACCATTTCCTTACTATTTGTATGTGAATATTTCATTGAATAAAAGAAGTGAAGAATATTACAGTTATTTTGTCTTTTATCTTCTTGGAGGCCGCCTTCCTTCAAAGAAGGTCTTACATATATCGAAACTCCATTTAAAACCATATCCTAGTATTTTGTGGGGTACAAATTTAAATTTTCGTTTTTTTTCCAATCTCAAATCAATTATATTTTGATAAATATCTATAAACATTAAATTTTATAAAAGTTTAACATATAAATTTACAATAAATGATTAATCATACAAGGTAAAACGTCTTCAAGGAAATATGTCTTTTTCTTTAAATACTCACATAACTATAGTTATTAGAAGATGAAAATTCATAAAAAATTAGAAGACATCATGTCTATTAAATACATTTTAAAAAAGGAAAACACGAATACAATTTAAAAAAAAAGTCAAACAGAAAAAACAATGTATTATAAGAAATAGATAAATACTAACTAAAAGACAAAAAATGGCATGAAGAAGAAGAAGTGAATAAATATCTAAAGCAGTTCTAAAATATCCAGCCGAGCATAGAATAGACAAAAGAATTAGTCGTATTTCTGCAAATCAAATCGCGCTTTTCCTATTCGTCTCTCACTATTTCCGTTACAAAACAAACTAACACCCATCAAAAAAGTGCACCAAACACCACTTTTTCAAAAGGAGTGTTAGCATTAATTATCTTCTATGCTCTTTCTTTTTTTTTTCAGAATTTTTAGTATTTCATATTTATTTAGTTCTATATTTTTTTTTATTTAATACTTAAACTAATCTTCTTGAAATGAAATATTATATCCAACTGCAACTCTTTTCAACTTAAAGATCACGTCATGAATTTTAGTTAAAACATTTTAGGAAAAAGCATATAAATACATTTACTATATTGATTTTTAATTGTATCGCATCGTGGTTTTATTTGAATATTTATAAAAACGTATCTAAACAAATCTATAATTTTTAAGTAATTTTTAAGAAAAACCTTCTCAAACGAAAAACTGTAAAAATTAGAATGAACATTCGGTTGAATTAAATTAAATAATCGAAAGAATAATGTCAGATAAATAAAATTGAATAAAATATTTAATTTAAAATTTAAAATTTAATTCAAAATTATATTTAATATTTATAAATTTGTGAATATATTTTAAAATTTAAATTTTATTTTTAATATGATTTATTTTGTTAAAATTTAATAGTAAATTATATAAAATCATGATTCATTATAATAAGTATCATTAAAATTATACATGTCATTTTTTATTTAAAAATTTACTATATTTATATATTTATTTAAAAAATAATAATTTTTTTCACAAAAAAGTAATTAGCATAAATTTACAATCTAAAAAATCTGATTAAATTAACTTGTAATCTCGTTAGATTAGATAATCAAATATAAATTTTAAAATATTAAATTTGAATCCGATTTAACTTGTTTCCTACTAAAAATAATAATTTTTAAAAAAGAAAGATACATAAAATAAATTTTAATATTCTCGATTAGTGTTTTGGAACTAGAATTAAAAAAAGAAGAGAAAGATACTAATATTAAAATATATAACGACCTCATCCTTATCCAAGTGCAGAAACTTTCTATTAATAATATGCTGTTGTGACTCAGATCATTATTCAATAGCCTTATCTGTCTTTCAGTTTCTCTCTGTTCTCCTTCTCCTCTTTGTTAAGAAAACACAACACTGTTTCACATAGTTAGATTTATCGAACACGATGAAGGCAACGCTGCTTCGTCCATGTTGTACTCCTCTGTTTCTCGACGCCCATAGCAACCGAACCTCCTCGACCAGACACGCTTCCTTTGTTGTTTGTTCTTCATCCAGGAACCAACCCTACATCCCCAAGCTCGAACCTTTTAGCCGAACCAAGTTCGAAAGAGCCGTTAAAGACCCTCCTCTGATCGAAAAATCCGAGAGAGAGCTCTCAGGTTTAAAATTTGATTTTTTTTTTTTTTTTATGAATCACAAGACCCCTTTTAGTTGAGATTTCGGTTTAAATTTTTCTTTACTGATTTATTAACTCCTTTTGATGTTTTTTCCCTTTAAAAATAAACAGTGAAATCTCACTATGGTTTTCATCATGCTCTGTTGTTGAATGATTTGAATTCATCGTTCGTGCTGTGTTTTGAATTTTGCAGATTATTGTTTAACTCTTGAAGGTGAGCAATCCTACAGCTGCTGGCAGGCTTATTTTGAGCTGAAAGATCTTGAAGTATGTTCTTATTTCCATACCTTGTGTTATTTATTGATGAACTTTGTGTAGCCTTTAATTAATTATAGAAATAAAAAATTTAGAATTCCCAAGTTTTTAATTTTTAATTCAATTTTCAACTTTTCCCCTCTTTTGATTTCTCTTCCCTTTTTCAAACACTGTAAATAAATATATGATATAGAGTTAAAGGGAACTTGTATTGTAGCCCAGAAATGAGAAATGGAAGCTTACTGCTATATCAGAGTAACATTTTTCTTGTAAAGTAATAAACTGATTAAGGTAGATTTAATACGCTTACAAAGTATTCTTTAAATAAACATTGAATAATTTTGAAATTCCCAAGGTGTGTTCATTTTTGAAAGAGCATCAACTGTGAATGGCTGGAGCTTGAATTTGATAAGAAATGTGTTGTTGGCCTTAATGATACAGAAAGAGTCCCCAAAAGAAGACATAGAGAGGTTGATTCTGGAGACTGGTGGTGTGAAATCCTTAATAGGATGTTTGCATGGGATTGCAGGCATGCAGAAAGTGAAGAAAGATGGCATAAAGTTGAGTAAGGATGTGAAATCAGAAGAAGGTGAGAGACAGTGTCCTATACCTGATGGGTTGCCAAAATCTGATGAACAACTGAGGGAAGAGGAAGAAGCAAAAATGCCTGATTCACCGTACACTAAGCTTCTAAGAACCATGGGAAGGCACCCTGCATGGTATTCTCCTGCACCTGATCATGAAACAGATTGATGCATCAATCATCATTGCCATACATACGTACATATACCTCCATGTGAATGGAATAGATGTAGATATTTTGGTATTTGTTTTTTCTGATGTAGTTAACTTTGGATAATGGTATTGTTTTCTGTGACAATTTGGAGTTACTTAAACATATTTTTAATATTGAAAAATTATCAAATTTATCACGGAAATTGAGTTTGTTGAAAACAATTATGGATGGCTTTTGATATCTAAGTGTCATTCTCTAGAAATTTCTTATGTTCAAACTTTTGATATCTAACTTTTCTTAGTTGAACATCCTCTTTCTCATAGTTCATTATCCTCTTTCTCATAGTTTATTAGTTTATTTTGAAGGAATTACAAAATATTTTTATAGTTTTCAATCTACTGATTTTCTTATATTCATTTTTGTATAACATGCAAAAAGAGAGTATATAACATTTTGATTTCAATATCTCTAGTGATGGTTTGTTTAAGTTGATTGTGTAGACTTGATATACATTTTTATTGTCATTTTAGTATGGAAAGTCTTCCCAAAAGAAGCTGGTGGTCTTGTGAGAGATGTTTTCTGATCAATAATCATTCAATTTATTCCAAGTTCTTTGGTTATGCATTCAATCCTTTAGAGTATAAAGAAATTGTTGATATGTGTATATAAAATTCCTGAAGAATTTTTCAAAACCAACATCTAATGTAAGTGGCAGATGAAGTTTCAACTTGAAGGATACAATGTGAAGAGGTTTTCTTAAAATGAACGTTTGATGAAGATAGTCAAATGCAATTTGAAGTTAACATATGCACTATCAAAATATATTCAAAATATTTTGTAAATTTTGTTTTAGCATAAAACTTTTCTTTGATTAAAAGTAGTTCAATAATATGCAATTTAAATTGGAGAAAATAAATATGATCAAATTATTTTTATTCTCTAAACTTTGAAATTAAATTGAACTTATTTCTTTTTATATATTTTGATTCTTAAACTTTAAAAATAAAAATATATAATTTTTTAAATTTAATTACATTAAATTTTTGTTAAATAATATTTCATACTAACATTTTATTGAGTTGTTCAAAACATTTGATACAACATTTGATGGAAAACGTAATTGATGTGTCAAAAACATTAAAGATAATTAGGTTAAAAGGATTACATTCATTCATTTGAGGACTAAAATATATCAAGGTTTTGGACGTGAATGAATTTCAATTTTGTATCAAAGTTTAGAAATTGAAAATATACTTAACCCAAATAAATATTGGATAATGAAATGTTAACTCATTTTTTTAACTTATTTTTAACTATTATTCTAATCATCCTTAGATTTGAAGGGTGATTAAAGTGTTGTATTAAAAAAAAAATTAAAATATCATTATCTATAAATATTTACACTTAAGATTTGTTTGTATTATAAACTTATACTATGTCAAATTCTTTATTAATATATTAAGATCCTATCTCATAAGTCTACGAGTTGAGTCTAATATTTAAGTTTTGTGATCTTCATCATTTTCAGATTTAACAAACCCTAAGCTTGATCAATTACCAATCACTTCAATTCTTCGTTAAGTCTTTATCAATCTCACATGATTTATTACACTAGCTCCATCAAATCCATACACTAAGGTCACTTATGCTAACAACGGTCTTAGTTTGGTAAGGGAGAACTTGGTTAGGATGAGGGTGCCAAGCAAAAACAATTTGAATTGCTTTACAAATACATATAGAAGCTCTGGCATAATTTATGAAGCTCGGACACATCTCACAAAATGGTTTGTCCTTGTGTTTGACATGTATTTTACGACACTTGTATAATATGTATCAGTGAGGTATCCAATTTGAAATACATTTTTTTTTGTCTCTAACGTAATTTGACATAGCCTTTAACAGAGTGTTAATAAGTATAAATACAATGATGTTCTAAAAGTCCACATAAACTAGTAGATTTATTGCATAAGTTTCTATTAATATTATAAAGATAAGAAACAAACAATCTTATATGATCACTATTTTTCATCTTTTTAGATATTTGATAAATGGATTAGGTATTATTTTTGTATTATGTGACAATATGTTTAAATTATTATATTTGACTAATCTTGTTTATAGATATTTTTGAGTGTATGAATATTGGTTGTTAAATTAAATAATTCATAATGATCTAACACTACCGAAATAGATGTTTTTAACTGTGCTATTTTTGTATTTTTGGGATTTTAAACCTTGCTAAAGGTGTTACTTGTAGTTTTCTAAACCTCAGGAGAGCTAGTGTCACTAATATCATACCTCTCCAAATTGAAAAAAAAAATTAATTTTTATATGAATATTATACAAATATTTCTATTAAATTTAATAACTTTATTCAAATTGATATTTTTATTATATATTTTTAACAAAACTAAGTTTATTTAAATTTGTATTTCACATTCAATTTTATTTAAAATTGTTTTCAAATTTTAAATTTATTTGTTTTCAATTGTTATATAAACTTGTTAAAATTATTTTAAAATTTTACATTTGAATTTATATAATTGTTATTTTTACACTAACCTAAATATTTGTATGAAAATTATTGAACTTTATACATTTTAAAAATATACAATTATTTGAAATATAAATTCAAATAAAAAATATATTAAGGTATGATGTAATAAAATATCAATATAATTATTTAAATTTTTTTCTATTAGCATTATTTTTTATTAACAACTTTAAAATAATTTTAAATAAAGTTTAATGTAAAATGTACATTTAAATAAACTTAATCTTGTTAAAAATATTTACTAGAAATATCAATTTTGATAGAAATATTTGCGTACCATTCATATAAAAATTAAATTTAGTTTTAATTTGGAGAGAGAAAAAATTGCTCAACTTTTACAAAAATTGGGACTAAATTGAGACAAATAAAAATATAAGGACCAAATTGAGAATAAGGAAATGACACCTGGTGTACTAGTGACACGTGACATGCCCACTGTCACATCACACTGTCACTATCACGTAGCACAATGTCAGCTTGATACGTGGCAAATTTTTATTTTTTTTTAATTTTAAAAAAATAAATAAATAAAAATCCAAGAACTGACACGTAATACCTCTTTAAAGCTGTTACTACAACACTGGCAGAAAAGACTTGATTGTATCAAATTTTTCAAAATAGGGACCAAATTGAGATAAATAAAAATAAAGGAATCAAATCAATATTATGCTACGTTAATGAGGACCAAAAACATAATTTAACCTATTATTTATTATATAAACAAAATTTGTTAATAATAATAGAGCCCATTAACCTATTATTGGTAGGCCTAAAAAGCTATAAATACATCCTATCACAGGGAATATAAGAATCTCGTAATCATTTTATTCATATACTTACTTTTAAATCTCTTACTAACTTGAACATTAGAGTTTTTGCAGGTGGATTTTCTCCTTATGGTGATTTGGGGCCCAGACACACCGTCAACAATCTGGTCAACCCACCACAAAGACTACTAGGCCAAATTTGGTAAAAATAGTAGAGATTTTGCATGCATGCACTACACTAACACCATTAAAATTTAGAGATTCCTTGAAGATATTCTTGTTGTAGAGATCCTTTGTTAAACATGACACAATCATTGAATTTTCCATTAAAATCTTGTGAATGGAGTGGTTGGCTTTGTGGATTTTTGAACTAAGACGAGTTGTGTTGTCCTTTGATGTGTGATTAGAGTAGTGATTGAGAGTTTGTTGTTTTTGCATTTGATGAAAACCTATGGTGGAGGTTGTGGTGTTGTGTGTTGTTCATTGCTAGAATTGGTGTGAAGAGTAAAGTGCATTAGGTACACTCACATGTATTGTGTAACACCCCTTTCAGGATGCCACGTAAAAATTTTTTTTAAACTTCAAAACACAACACTAATACGATCCTATTAAATAATAATTTTTAAAATAATTTTAACTCAAAATAACACCTGTCAGAAGATTAATCTGAAACAACTTTATTCATCAAAACAAAATATGGTTCAACCAACCAATTAGATTAAATCATCAAAACAAGACTTAATACAAATCCTCTGAGTTTAAACCTCACAACAACTAATTATTACAATTTTATTCGAAGGAATGTTTTCAAATGAAAGACAAAAAAGCTCCCAAAAACATCCTCATGAGCTCCTCAAGGTTAAGATTCTCCAATTGTATCTACAACATCATTTACTCTCGTATAATCCAAGTTACACGGTCATCGTAGGTGAAAACCACAACCACAATATGTAAGGGTGAGTTAAACATGTAACATATCACATATTAATGTAAATCAACATACAACTCACCAAGAATTACCATAATATATCATAACTCATCCAAGCTATCAACTATCACATGTTCTCAAAGCCACCACATTAATCATCAATATATTACCACCAAGTAATATTAAACGAAATGGCATTATCTCATCATTAACCACCCAACCAAATCTCATATGCAATTTACCAAAGATGACACTACCCAATTCTCTCATAGCGAGCCTCGACAAAGTATACCACTTCCCATTACTCATATTAAGAGCCCCAACAAAGTCCACAATTTCCCATTACTCTTATTAAGCCTCGACGAAGTACACAACTTCTCATTACTCTTATCGAGCCCCCGCGAAGTGCACCACTTCCCATTACTATTATCGAGAGCTCCGACAAAGTGCACCTCCAGTACAATTTATGCAGAGATACCTTCCCAAACATTCATATCCAAGTATACACCATCTTATCATGATCACACATCAATCAACAAGCTCATGATTATCCACATGCATGGTTAATAAACACACATGCACATCAAGGCCTCATCATCACATGTATCACAATACATTGACATCATACAATCCTCATCATTATTCTTAACATACATCATTCATCATGCTCAACATAAAAAATATTGCAAATAGAGTCTATCACAATTTATCACAACAAAATATCAACACAACACCTTTCCTAAAACATGTCGCTTAGCACTCGGTGACCCGTAGAAACTCCCAAAAATATGAAAAACAGCGTAATTACACTTCATTTAGTCATTTTAAAGGCACACAAATATAAAGCAACATCGCAATTCATTCACCATACACAAAACTTCACAATATCCCATTCTTAGCTTCCCAACCTTCCACTTCATGCATATAATTCACCATTGCAACACACCAATTCAACCAAGTACTTACTCAACCACTCATTGACACAACATCATGAATTCCTACTGTTTTTACTACACCAATAAAATCCAAGATAAAATTTGCACATTAAGTTATATTTTTCATAAACCTTTCACCCAATTTGACCAATGTTAACTCCAAAACAATTATCATCTCCAATGCAATTTCCATAAAAAAAAAAACTAGATTTCTCTCCTACACCATTCCCTAAACTTTCATTATCAGATATTAAAAAAATTATTCCAAAGCCCAAATGCCAAAATTCATAGCCAGCAAAAAATTGTTATAAGTAAAATTTACCAACATGCTTCATGAAATTTGTCATGTCTTGAGAACCATAGATATCAACACACAAAAATTATAATATTTCAACCAATTTACCACCCAATGGCCTCCTTCTCTATCACCAAAAATAACAATTTCAAGAAAAGAAGAAATAAACCAATCATAATCATTGCGTATACCACATTCTCAAAACTTCAAGATGATAAAAAAAAGAGTAACCTAGTTTGCACCATTGATTCATTCACAAAATAGTGTCAAAATTTGTCTTCTTAAAATTTATCCCTTAACCCATCAAATTTAACCATCCACAATAGAAGGAATACCACGTAATGCCATACCTCATCACAATTCAAACAAAAAATGAATATAGCTTCCATTACACTTCCATGGAGAAACCTTATTGCCCAACACACGTCCATAAAACAAGTTCTTACACCAAAACACAAATTCCTATTGTTTTTCCTCCAAGTAAAACACGTTCTTATCGTATCCAAGACCAAGCAATCACATAAACAGAAAATAACTTAGATGCATGGTGTAGTTCCCCTTACCCAGAATTCCTACAATAAAATCACCTTAGCTTTGCTCTACTCCTCCCTTGATTTCACTCTTGCGTTGCTTTCTTCCTTTTTCTCTCCCTAAAACCCCAATTTTTAACTTAGACAAAAACTCTCTATTTTCCCTTAAAAGGCAAAGTAATAAAAAGAAGTCATAAGGTAGTTTTGGTAGTATACAATGCATCTACCTCAACTTTTCATCTTCCAAGGTGCACCACGAATTTACCAAAAAAAAAGCACATAATTTCAAACTTTTTGATCTAGCCAGGTGATAGAGGTCGTACCCCACCAAATTAAAACAGATAAATGCAATATGTGGTAACCAACCAGAGTCGTCTCTCAACGACCAATGTTCTTGTTCAAAGCTTTATTTTCCAAACAAACACAACGCCTATAAGACAAGAGGGGGGGG
>Ga0209589_1009873_pt1 | contig 14178 bp, 9 predicted proteins | sample CowpeawhiteBW_FD_187525 | JGI IMG/M metagenome (GOLD analysis project Ga0209589, IMG submission 187525) | Root nodule microbial communities of legume samples collected from California USA - Cow pea white BW (SPAdes) (version 2) | ecosystem: Host-associated > Plants > Roots > Nodule | place: USA... | reverse complement strand
GCAAAAAAAAAAAAAAATCATAAAATATTAGTCGTTTTCTAATTGAAATAATTTATATCAACTATTAAATTGTCATGAAACAAGTATGAGAAAATAATATATTTGGGTCTGTATTAAATGTTATTTTAATATATAACATTGTAATTATAACTCACGATGTTTATATTAATGGTTTTATTTCTATGAAACAAAATGTATACTAATATAAATAATTTGTAGTATGAGATATCAAATGTTAGTATGCTACTTCTATTTCTTTTATTAGATTTTCTTTTTTCTAGAGAGAAATGTCATATAGTAGTATAATGAATTAGTATATTGTGAATATTTCAGAATAAAATAGAAATAAAACAATAATTAAAAATTGAGTATAACTTCTTTGTAATTAAGAAGGGTACACATCCACACATAATAATAGTAATAAATAACCAACAGTCATATTATTTTATTTAATATTTGAAACCAAGTATTAGATAAAAAGAGTATAGTTTCTAACTAAAGGATTTGAACAGTAGTTAAGATTACAGGAAGTAAACATAAATAGATTTTTTTTATTAAAAATTAATTACAAATATTTAAACATTACTTGATGTTTCTAACTCACATCACTTAATATAATCAATTTTTTAATCAGAAATTAATAAAAAATATTTAAATTTACAAATAATTTAGAAATGAATTATACTTTCTAAATATTAAGATCAGTAATGACGAGAGAAATTAACTATTACGTCAATCAATCAATAATTCATAATTTTTACTTAAAAATCATTTCAAAATATCATCTTATCCTATTTTGAGCATCTAAATTTATTATTCGATACTATGATTGTCAACAATTACAGTCTTTAATTATGCTATTAATTACTAATTGGATGAAGTTATTGCGTAGGCAGTGACGAAGCAAGTTGTATCGTATCCCCAGTTGCACTTCTAATTGCTAACGTACGCATCACGGTCAACATTGTTACGCTGTGAACTTAAAACATCACTCAAATGGCATATATAATTATGAATAAATCAAAGACTACAAAGAGCATTTTATTCCAATTAATGTACCCAAAATTGATAAGTTCTACAAATTCTCATCTATCTCTCCATAATATTAATATTAATATTATTATTAATAATATTATTAATAATCACCTCATGCTATTTATATATAACTTATAAACCCAATTTAATGTGTTGACCCACCAAAGTGCCACGTTCCTCTTCTTTTACTAAAATAGTAGCCAAGTGTCTTGCATGTTATGCCCCTCAACTTCTTTATTTTACCATGATATTAATATTAATATTAATAACTTTATCCTTCATACTTTAATAATTTAAGGTGTATCCTTCTTGTTATCCCCTTTGAAGGATCATAAGTATATTTGCAAACATAATTTGACCTAGTGTATCTGCAAAAACAATTTCATGTTTTAAGGAATATTATCAATAAGGTAATAAATATGAATAATGTACATATATATAATATTTTAACGGGTATTCTATCTTAATGGGACTTAAATTAGTTGTCTAACTTCTCCTATTTCCTAATTAATGTTTGATTTGATAATTAGGATGTAAAATATATAAATTACACAATTGATCCAAGATGATATTATTTTTTGTTGGTCCACATTATCTTGAGTACCGGATAATATACACTTGTATTGATAATATGAAAGAAAATTTTCTTATATCTATATAGTAATATCTATTTAGGCACCATCTGTACAAGATTACAAATAATATTTTTATATAACGTAGAGATAATATATTATTTTATTCTACCATATCAATCCAAAACCATTTATCAGCTAATAAAAATATCATTTAAAATAATATATTCTAATCTATTATATGCACAGCCTCCAAAATTTAAGTCAACGGTCAACAGATAGAATATTTATTAAAAAAAAACGTGTGTAAAACCTAATTGGTGGCGAGCGACCTATTTATAAGACATGAAAAGAACAAAATGAAATCGAAAGCTGTTAAAACGTCGATCATACGCGGAGGCACGAAAAAGTTTGCTTGTTTTTCTGCGCTCTAACGTTGTTTCTCTCAGTATATATCTCTTGCAGCAGGCCCTGTCAGCTATATCTCACGAAATCCACGGTTTCATCAACGCTCATTAATTATCAATTTCAATCCCTAATCCTAATCCTCATCCTTATCCATTCTCATTCTCTATACCATCGTTTATAAATATTCTGCCCAAAAAAGTCTCACCTTTTCGTACAGAATATACGCATCGTAGCCCTTATCAAATCTCCATCTCACACCAATGTCCACCGATCTCTCCGTCATTCTCCCTCGTGTTCTCATTGTCTCTAGACGAAGCGTTCGCAAGAACAAGTTCGTCGATTTCGTCGGTATGTTATATGTTTCCTCCTTTTTCTTTAATTTTCAATTAAACCTACTACTTCAGTGCAATTCCTTAATTATTTTTCAATCACAAGGAAATTAACGTAACCCTTTTTGATAAAACGTGTTCTTATATGATTTTTTTTTTCTTTTTCAGGTGAATATCACCTGGATCTTATAGTAGGGTATGGCGCTGTGCCCGTGATTGTTCCTCGTGTTTCTGGGGTGCACATGTTGTTGGATAGCTTTGAGCCAATCCATGGCGTGCTTCTGTGCGAAGGGGAAGACATTGATCCCTCTTGGTACGAAGAAGATACCTCGGGTCTTTCACAAGAGGAATTGGACGAGATTAGAAGGCTCCATGTGAGTGACACTGCCATTGATAAAGAAAAAGACTCGATTGAGTTGAGCCTCGCGAAGCTATGCCTGGAGAGGAACATTCCCTATTTGGGAATCTGCAGGGGCTCACAGATTCTTAATGTAGCATGTGGGGGTACCCTTTACCAGGACATAGGGAAAGAGCTTTCAGTGAAGTGTCCCGAGAATAAAAGGGTGACGCACATAAACTATGACAATTATGATGGGCATAGACACGATGTGGAAGTGGTTGAGGACACCCCTCTGCATCACTGGTTTAAGGATTCTTTGGAAGATGGAAAAATGGATATTTGGGTTAATAGCTATCACCATCAAGGGGTGAAGAGATTGGCACAGCGTTTTGTTCCAATGGCTTTTGCACCTGATGGTTTGATTGAAGGGTTTTATGACCCTGATGCTTATAATCCAGAAGAGGGTAAGTTCATTATGGGATTGCAATTTCACCCTGAGCGTATGAGGAAGCCTGATTCGGAGGAGTTTGATTACCCAGGATGTCCTTTTGCTTATAAGGTTTGAAAATATATCAATTTTTTTTTTGGATATCTGTTTAATTTCATTGGTCCATATTGGTTACAGTTGAGTTAAGATTTGCAATTTCATTGAAAGTGCAGGAATTTGTAAAGGCCGTTGTTGCTTATCAGAAGAAGTTGAACAACTTAACAACAGTGCAAAAGCCTGTTAAGCTTAATAAGGAAATGGAAAACAAAAGGAAGATTATAGTGCGTAGTTTCTCACATGCCAAAAACCTCTACAACGCTGGTCGTGGAACCACTTCCCCCAGAGACTCCGAACTTGAAATTGGAGCAGAGTTTCTTGAGGTATTACAAAGTACCTATTATATGCATACATTTTGTTTTCCTCTGTTATTCGTGAATCATGTTTGTCTGTGTAAGGAATGTGAAAGTTATCAGTTTTTGTTGTGTGTATTGATTGATGATAAATTTTGCAGTCGAACACGGCCTTGAGTGTGCAGCAAGAAAACAGGTTAAAGCAAATGGGTGCAACGGTTAGGAATGCAAGATCATACAAAGAGAGAGTGAAGCTGAATGAGGAAAGGGAGAAGATGGCAAGAGGTGTGATGAGGAAAATGTCAGTGGAACAGTTGTCAGAGCTTTTGTCTTTCTATCACACAATGGGACAGATTTGTTCAGAAGTGTTGGACTTAAAGATACATGGCCTTGTCACTCCTCAATGAGTTTCACTTCAGGAATTTGTTCCTTTTCGTTAATTGATCATGCAACTCAACCAACTTTTGTTTCTTTCTATGTTGCCTGTCAAGTTCGATGATGTGGTCCTTTAAATCCAATGATTGTTATGGGAAATTGAGGCTTGTCTTTTTATTCCTTTGTTTGATTCTGATGTTAAATTCCTTGTATTTTGGATGATACGTCAAATGTCAATCACTTCTGTAAAGCCACTACTAGCTTTGGGGAAAATTTTAAGAGCAGGATTGAGGAAATAAAAGTTCATTCTTTATATAAAAACCTACTATTCTGTATCTCCTTTTAAGAAAATTATAAGCTACTATTCTGTATCTCTTTTTAAGAAAATTATATTTTAACTAGGATTTTTTACAAAGTTTAGAGAATGTATATGTGATTTGATGTGGTGTAATTAAAAAAAAAAAGTTTGGTGTGATTTGAAAAGAAAAGTTTTTTAAAATTTATCAAGAAAAACTCTCTGAAACTATGGTTCTCCCTTCTTTTAATTTCAACTTCTGATATATATATATATATATATATATATATATATATATATATATATATATATATATATATATATATATATATATCCTAAGAATATAGATTAGTGGTTATCGTCTCATTTATTTTTTGAAATTACAATCTTTTGAAATTAATTTTAGTTTCAAAGGATGAAGTTGAACCCTCCGCTTTATATAAATTTATTTTAATAAAGTTTTGAGGTGAAATGATATATTAAAATTTTGTATTAAAAATTGTATTAATTTTTTATATGTGAATTGAACTCACATTTTCACATTTTATTACTGTTCAATTTTTTAGATGATTTTTTATTAAAAAATTTATCAATAATATAAAAATTAGTAAAATATAATACAAATAAAGAGGACTCGTAACTTAAAATATTCGTGTCCGATAAATATTCACGTAAAGGAACATAAAAAGATTATTTAGATAAAAAATTGTTAGAATAGAAGTTACTTCTCATTGATTTTGTGTCTTCGTTGGTAAAGTAACATAACTACTTTATCAATACTCTTTTTATTTCGGGGTTGAATTCGCGTGATCTCGTGTCGAGAACATTTGTTTCTTTGCCGAGGATATGAAAATAGAGACAAGGATTTTCTCTCTTAATTTTCCTTTAACTGTGAATAAATTGGATATTCATATTCTGAAGTCGTAACAAAATATTTAAAATTCCATAAAACTCAACTAATGCACCTTTTTTTTTTTCTGAAATGTTTTTAAGATGAAAGTTAACAAAATAAAATACCTTTTATAAATATTTTATTAGTTTTTCATTGATTTCTTTAAAATACACTTTTAGATAAACCAAATCAATCTAATTGATAGCTTTAGAGAGATGATTTACTAAATTTAAAACAAAATTAAAATAAATAAATCAACAATGCATGGAATTTTTCTCTCAGGTCTTCAATAATTCAAACCCTTCAAATACAAATAAGTAATAGTTAAAAAGTATTACGCCGTTTGGTTCAAAAAGTTTAAACAATTCGCCATTCAAATGCTACAAATAGAAAACAGAACACAATTTATATAACGTGGTCTAAATTATATCATTTAATAATTTAAGATCGTCATTAAAAAAAACTAATTAACCATTAAAAAATAATTGATACACAAACATTAAAATGTCAAATTACTTATATATTTTTGTGTTTAAATTAGTAAAATAAACTAACCCTATTGAAACTCATTTAAAAATGTGATTAAGTGGACGGAATTGACTTTAGTTCAATTATAAAGTTTTTGAGTTTTTTTTTATTCGAATAAAACCTGTAATGATGAATCTTTGACAACTCACCAACCCTAATCCTTCTCCTGCTTAAGTCACTTTGTGTAACTCACAATATATATTACAATGTTACCGTGAAATGTTAATTTATTTTTTTATAGATACATTATTACATTATATTATTATTAATACTTTATAATAATTTTTTACTTCTATTTAAAAGTTTATAAAATCCTTAATAATATTTGTCTCTAAAATTGTTACGTGAATAGTTAATTTTATATTATCTCCTCACATTTTACAAAATGTAAGCCTTAAACTTACCTTTTCAGGTTGAAAAAAATGCCTAAGCCATAAAGTTGGTGAGCACAAGCATTTTCGGAATTACCTGCAGAGCACCTGTTTTATTATTATTATTATTATTATTATTATTATTATTATTATTATTTGGTAGAAAAAGAGACGTTGCGTGTGCATGAACTAGTCGCAAAATTAATTTGACTATAACGGGATACCAAAGACATTATTTATGTTTATTAATGGTATCAAGTATAAAATTTTATTTAATTTTTAATCTGTAAATAATTTAATTGAAATTGATTTTTCAACAAATAAAAGTGCATCGAAAATTAAAACTTATCACGCCTAACATGTTTTTAATTTTCATCCAACCTGTAGGTGAGATTTTTAGTTTCTAGCATGCAATTAAAGGGCCTTATTTACATTTTGCATATAAAAAAATACAAATTACTTAAAATAGTTTTAGCTCGTACCTGAATTATGGATCACCGTGTTTAACTATACGCTATGTAAAAAAAAAATCGTTCGACTACAAACGAAACTTTTCGGTTCAATTTAAAATAAATACAAAATTATAAATAATTCTAAATTTAAAAGTGAATCAAATATTTAATTACACAATCTAACAATTTGATATACAAATGTGTAATATATATATATATATATATATATATATATATATATATATATATATATATTAATAAAAAATATCATTTAACCTTTTTTAAAATTTATATATTTTATTTTTAATTTAAAATGAGTTAAGCCAAAATTGATGTTTGTAATTAAAGTATTAATTTTTTGAGGGACTGTGGAGTAGGGTATGATGTATCTCTGGTTTTGTTAGGAATTCGGATATCAGTCACGTTGAATAATAATGAAAAAGTATAGTATTATATAAAGATAAAAATTTATAAATTCATTATCTTAAAAGTTTTAAAGTTTTACATCGAAAATGACAAATTTAAATCCAGCGACAGAGGAAGAGAGTGAATTTTGACGTTAAGTTTTGGCAAAAGACCCAGAAGCTACACATACAATTTCTCACTGGACATCACATTCAAACAACTGTGTATGTCGATTATGATTTCGTCACGTTGACCCATTAGCTTCCACAACTTTTTTCAAAAATTCAAACTTTCACTTTAGCTGGGGCTTCCTAGAAACAGCAGTGTTAGAAATTTAACATGCATTGAAAGTGAAATGCCCACTGGTTAGAGACTTCCCAATATAACATAACTCAATCCTGGTCTTCCTTTTGCTCTCCTTCCATGCACCTTCTCCTCCAACAATGAAACCTAAGCCTTCTTTCATCTTCCTTCTGTTTCTCATCTCAACCAATGTTCCAACCTATCTTTGTGTGGATGATGCTCAATACAGCAACTGTAGTAACGATTTTACATGCGGAGATACGAAGCTGGATCTCAGGTACCCCTTCTTCGGAGAAAACAGAGATAGTTATTGCGGTGAAGAGAGGCTCACATGCGAAAGAGGAGTCCCCAAAATAACCATCAACGATGCCAAGTACCGTATTCTGGATTGGCATAATACAACACAGACACTAAGAATTGCCAGGGATGATTATTGGGATGGTATCTGTGCGAGTGAGTACAAGAACAGCACCTTTCATGACTCTCACTTTCAATATGATCCTCAACGTCCATATAATGATCTTGTTAACCTCACGCTCTTTTATTGCCCTTCCAATTCACCCCCCTCTATATCGACGAATCCACTTGGTCCTCTTATTTGTGGTGCTGCTGATAGATATGTCTACTACACTTTCCAGTCTGAACTTTCCTACACGGGGAGTTGCACGGTTGTGGTGATTCCGATATTTGAAACCAACGCTTCACTTGTGAATGACAGCAGCCAAATAAGCGTGGCGTTACAGAATGGTTTTGAGTTGAATTGGGTGGGAAATTACGATGACTGCAACAAATGCAGTGATTCTGGTGGTGAGTGTGGGGTTCATGATGGAGATGGAGGATTCCAATGTTTCTGCAAGGATGGACCCCATTCTGCTACATGCCCAGGTATGTATGTATTTCCATTTCTAGTTTAGTTCGTAAAAAAATAGCTTGCATGGCTTCTTCTGATTGAAGAAGCGTGTTACCTATATGTTTTTTCTTTTCTCTTGTTAAGATAGGGTTGAAAGGGAGCAAGGTCTATGCTGTAAATCATCATTCTTTGCTTTTTCAGTGACTTCCTCAACCATTACTGCATCAACTTCTTACACTTCACTCATTTTCTTCTCAAAGGTGTCATCATATATGTTATTTCACACCTAGAGTACCATTGAGACTTCAAAAAAGAGAAAAACAAATATAATAAATATTAATAAAATATTTGTAATAAAATGGTGCCCGTATACTTTTTCCACTCTTTAAAATATGTGTTGCCTTCTTTGACTACACTTATTGCTTATCTTCCTTCTCAAACTGTGGGTTTAAATATTTAATGTATTTCGGAAACCCGTCAATAGCAACTTTAATATATTTTTAGATGTAATTTATGTTTAAAGTCCATTTATTTCTTCACTCTTTTTATATTGAGAGAGAAAAGAGACGAGAGACAGAGATATGTAATTGAAAACTAAAATATATATAAAAACACTCTTTAAATAACCTGAACTAACAATTTTCAACTAATGTTACTATTTATATACACAATTAGAGTTGGACCCAACGACTTACACGTGCTCATCCAACTTATTTAGGTTGTTGGACACATTTATATCATTGGACACACCCAACAAGTTTGTGTTGATGGGCCAATCCGACCTAGTAAGGTTGTCGAACTCGTCTAGGTTATCGGGCCAATTGGACCTGACTAGGTCATCAAGTCAGTCAGGCTTGTTGGGTGAACAGATCGGTCAGGTCGTTGGGCCTACTCGACACATCTGGGTCATCAGGTCCGTCCAACACCTCTAAGTCATCTGGCCCGCCAAACTCGTGTGGGTCATCAGACCCGCTGACTCATCTTGGTTGACAGGTCAATCCGATCCGTCTCTGTCTTCAAGTCCACCCGACTCATCTAGGTCGTCGGTCCCATTTTGGTCATCGGGCCCGCCGACCCGTTTATGTCGTCAGGCTAGCCTGGTTCGTCTTGATCGTTGGCCCCACCCGAACGATGTGGGTTGTCAGGCTTGACTGATCTGTTTGAGTTGTCAAGCTCGCCCGACCTGTATGTGTCATCAGGTCACCCGATCTGTCTAAATTGTATGGTCAGCCCAACATGTCATTGTTGTCGGGTTTGCTGGGTCGGTTTGGGATTGAGTCCAGAGTGTGAGGTTGAGTGAGAAAAATTTTAAATTCCACCGTTTTTTAAGGTATTTGAATTTCCTCTAATTTAGCTAATTGAAATACTTCAAAAAAAATGCATGCATTTTAAATGTTTTTTAATTTCTTTATCTAAACAAAGCATTTCATTAAAAAAAATTCAACTCCAACAAGAAAAGTCCATCAACATTTGAAGGGAAGTTAGTCTTTTCTCATATTACATTACATTGTTAGAATTCTTCATATTTTATAAGATTTCTCTTAGAAAGTTATTATAAAAATTTTAAAGAAAAAATTTTTAATTATTTTTTCTAAAAGTTTTAATAGTATGTAATTCCTTCATGGATAATTAGTTCTTAAAAAACTATAAAATTTGTAACTATTATTTACAAAATTTTTTGCAAAAAATATTTCATAAGAAAATTGATAATATTTCTCACAAATTATTATTCATAACAAACTTATAAGTATTTTTTAAGAAAAGATTTTTAAAATAAAATTGCAGAAAAAAAGTGTTTTTTTAGTAGTTTTATAATCAATATATTATTACTTGTCATGATTTATTGACTGTTATCCTGCAGGAAAAGGAAAAGTATCATTGCGTAAATGGATCTTGATTGTTGTATCTACAACTGTTTCTATGACATTCATCTTTTTGTGCTACTATCTCATAAAGAGAAAACCAGAAAAGATCTTTTTGTGCTCCTATCTGATAAAGAGAAAATCGAAAAAGAGCATTAAGAGTCTTCTAAGAGAAAATTGTAAGTATTATATGTAGTTTTTAGGTTTCAAGATGTTTAACAACTTAACCCGTTTACAATTCAATAACGTTTGTGTCAACCAGTTGGTAATGAAAGTGTTACTTTAGAGCCCCTACAATTCAACTTGGCTACACTTAAGGCAGCAACCAACAACTTTTCAGATGAGAATAGGATTGGCAAAGGAGGATTTGGAGAAGTTTATAAGGTGAAAAAATGTTGTATAATCACTTTTTAGTTTTTATTTTACTTATAAGTAGTAATTTAATTTTCAGGGAATTCTTCTTGATGGACAACACATAGCAGTAAAAAGGCTCTCAAAAAATTCCTCTCAAGGTGCAATGGAGTTTAAAAACGAAGTTTCGGTGATAGCTAAACTTCAACACAGAAATCTTGTGACATTCGTTGGTTTCTGTCTTGAAGAGCAAAATAAGATTCTTATATATGAATATGTACCGAACAAGAGTCTTGATTACTTTTTATTTGGTATGATTTTCGTCAACCTTAAACTATATATATATATATATATATATATATATATATATATATATATATATATATATATATTTGTGTTTTCTCTAACTACAAAATATATTTCAATCTTATATTTTTCTTTGAATTTAACATATAGATTCTCGGCGATCAAAATTGTTAAGTTGGATGGAACGATATGATATTATTAGAGGGATTGCTCGAGGAATTTTTTATTTACATGAGCTTTCTCGGCTCAAAGTTATACATCGCGATCTCAAACCAAGTAATGTTTTATTAGATGAAAATATGGTTCCAAAAATTTCAGATTTTGGGCTAGCTAGAATTGTTGAAATAAATCAAAACCAAGTCGGTACTAATAGAATTGTTGGGACATTGTAAGTGAAAATACTTTTTTCTGATTATTCTATTTATTACCTTCTTAATCTTAGAGTATGTTTTGTTCTAATTAATCATTTTTTTTACAGTGGATATATGCCTCCAGAATATGCAATGCTTGGACAGTTCTCAGAAAAATCAGATGTTTTTAGTTTTGGAGTCATGGTTTTAGAGATTATTACTGGGAAAAAGAATTTGAGTTCTCACGAACCACATCTTGTTGCTAAAGGCCTCTTAAGTTATGTGAGTATAATAATTCAATCAATTATTTATTCACAATTAAATTATATATATTTCAATGTTCATCAATAGTTGTCATTGGATTTTTCATTTGACAAAATTTTATAGGTATGGAGGCAATGGAGAGATCAAACATGGTTAGACATATTAGATCCTAATATTAAAGAAAATTATTCAGAAATTGAAGTTACTAAATGTATTCAAATTGGTTTGTTATGCGTTCAACAAAATCCTGAAGTTAGACCTACAATGACCAATGTTCTATCATACCTTAGTAGTTATTTCAATGATTTACCAAGTCCACAAGAACCAGCATTTTTCTTAAATGAAATGAGGAATCCAACAACATTTGATCGGGAATCAAATATTAATCAACCTATCAACAACTCCACTCCATTGTCTATTAATAAAATGTCTGTAAGTGAATTTTTACCTCGATAGTAATTTTTTTTTTCTTTGGTATTTTTGTTTAGCAATTGATTACTGGTCATGTATGCAAGTTTTTGTTATTTTACTTTGGAGAATATTCACGATTTGAAGAATATGATGTAATGAAATATTAACATCTATTGATAATGGATGTAATTTATATCATCTGTGATGAATTAATATAAACTTTTATTATGTTTTATTTAGTATATTGGTTTTGAGACATGATAAGGAAATTAAGATTTCTTTCTCCCCTTTTACTTAGTAACTCATAATATGTGATGATAAATTATTGATGGATTTTAGGATATTAGGATAGGTGTTTTGTTAAAAGTTCATAATTATGTCATAACATGACTTTATTTGGTATTAAAACATATTTTGATTTTAGTTATTTCAAAATACTCAACATACATTTCTTTTCTTGTATAATGATTTTAATTGAGCATCTTATAATAAAATGGTTAATAAACTAATTTTTAAAAACAATGTAAAAGTTGTAAAAGTTATACTCAAATAATACGGCCGTGTGTAACAGGACACATTAATTATCCTGAACTTTTGTTAATACAGTATTAAATAACACTTGCGCTGGAAACACTTAAAGAATTAACATTATTTTTAACTTCAAATCTAAAAGTAATATTTTTCTTTAAAGGATATTCAACTATCTGTCTATTGAATATAAAATTTATAAAATTTAGATCCATACTTGATATTACTAACAAATTTTTATTTCAAAAATGCCTCTCTCCTCCACATATATCAATCTGAGTATTACAATATTACTTTTGAGATTGTTTTTTCATAACTATTTTTTTTTATATGTGTTACGTTAAATATTTAATTGTACAGTAAGATGAATTTTCTTTATATATATATATATCCAAAGTACTCGGATGCTTGGCACAAAAGGAAGAGAAAGGTACATCTACGAAAGTTATAATTCATCAGAAATAAAGTTAATAATAAAGATAAGCAACACAGATTTACAAAAGAGAAAAGACATTAAAATTTGCGTAAGTCAACTTAAACTTTTCCACAAGCACAGTTACTTGTGTTATTAGAAAGCAGTTTCTATATCTTAAAAAACTAATTCCTTGTTTTGAGTCGCATTCCCTCCTTCAAACATTTCTCTGACTTTTTCTTTCAACCCTCCCAATGGCTTCCCACACTGTTCACCTCTCTCTTTTCACTGTACTTCATCACTCAGTTATCTTCCTCCTACTCATTCAGATACCTCCATGTTCGAGCTCCAACGATTCTTACAGCAATTGCGCGAACCCGATAAACTGCGGAAAAATAAGAAACATGAGTTTTCCATTCTGGGGAGGGAACCGCCCAAAAGAGTGTGGCCTGATGCAACTCACCTGCAAAAACGACACCAGCTACATAACCATTAAGGATGTTCTGTACCAGGTTTTGGAAGCAAACCCAGATAGCCATACTTTGAAAATCACCAGACAAGATTACTGGATAGACTTATGCCAACCAACACATATCAGCACCACCCTTGACTCTCAGCTCTACGTTTATGAGTCACTCTATAAAAACCTTACACTTTCATATGATTGTGCTTTGTTTCCCACCTATATTCCTTGTAATGGAGTTCTTGGGGGAACTTCTGTTTATACTCAGTTTGGGTCACTTTCTCCCGAGTCTTGCAAAACAAGTGTGGTTGTTCCCGTTCCTCTATCGTTCATGGAGATTAATAGTTTCATCCAAGTATACCATGCAATCAAAGAAGGGTTTGTGGTGAGATGGATAATAGGTGTTGAAGAATGTGACAAGTGTGAAAAATCAGGTGGAGTATGCGGTTTTGACGACTCTTCACAGCAAACATGTTACTGCAGAGAAGGACCTTGTCCTAATTTCTCACCAGATACCCAAGCATCTTCAGGTACGTCTAAGTTTATTCAAAATTTATGTTTTCTGCTTTGTGTTTGACGAGGAATTAAGTTCATTTTCAGATCAAATAAATGTTCATGTAATGTGAACATGTCACTTAATTTTGTCTGAATTCATCCTTTGAAGTTTGAACTGAAAACTTAAACACCCTTGTTTATGAAGGTTCTTTATCATATGGGTCAAACTATATATATGTTTGGTCTTGTTCCTTGTTCCTTGTTCCTTGTTCCTCTGTCTTAAGCTAATGAGAGTTTCATCCATTGTTTCACACCATGTTGAGGCCTTTAGGGGAATAAAATTCCAAATTAGTGTATATGGAAAATGCAGAGAAAATGAAAGGAAATAGGAAAAACATATATCGTTGTCTGATTCTCAGTTCCGTCACCACATTGAGAAATTGCGATTGGTGAAGCCATTCAAAATTCTAGTGTGGAGCCTCAATTTTCTCGATCAAACATGAAAATGTTTTCTGTCTGCTACTAATTCTTGCGTTGATTATTACTATTCTATTTCTTATAGTAATAGTATAACACATTTTCATCAAAACCTGAAAGGGACGTAAGTTATGAACATATATATAACTTTGATAATTCTTATATTCTTTAAAGTATGCATAATTATGCTAATTTTGGAAGTCTCAAATTGCATGACCACACAAAAAAAAAAAAAAAAATTAAATTATTTTTTTTTTTTATTTTTTT
>Ga0209589_1009867_pt1 | contig 14184 bp, 13 predicted proteins | sample CowpeawhiteBW_FD_187525 | JGI IMG/M metagenome (GOLD analysis project Ga0209589, IMG submission 187525) | Root nodule microbial communities of legume samples collected from California USA - Cow pea white BW (SPAdes) (version 2) | ecosystem: Host-associated > Plants > Roots > Nodule | place: USA... | reverse complement strand
ACAACGACGATTTCAAAAAAAAAAAAACAGACCTACGAACCACGATGCTGAATCGAACAATCACTACAACAATTTATAGTTTAGACCACACTAAAATAGACAACGGCTAAATAAATGTAGCCTAAACATATAATAAACAACATTTTTATAAATGATGTATAAATATCATTAAAGTCCATGATTATATAATTGTTGCTTTAAACTATGTGGGCAAAACTAGTAAAAATGTGGTTTAAAAACATAGGTAAGGTATAAAATCAACATGTAAAACTGTTGTCTATTGTAAGAATTTTAAGCAATGGTTTTAAAAATATTATCATACTAAAAACCGTTTTCTATTACCTATAGCTACACTCACTTATACCACGCCTAAAAAATTGTGGTGTAATCTTTAGACCATGGTTTTTATAATTTATATCATAATTTTATATCGTTGTCTAAAGTCGTTTTTTTTTTGTAGTGAATGGAGAGCAACAAAAACCCTAACTTTGGGAGGATCGTCTTCTCTCTTCGTCTTCTTCGATTTCACTACAACACACGTCTTCTCCCTTTTTCTCCTTTCTTCCTTTCTCCTTTCTTCCTTTTCCCTTTCTTTCTTTCTTTTCCCTTTCTTCGTTTTTGCTTACTCTGCGCACACCCACTCTCAAGAGAAAACCTACCTTCTCACCCTTTCAATTTTGCTTCCTCTGCGCACACCCATTCTCCAAAGAAAACCTATTTTCTCACCCTTTCAATTTTCACGCCCACACCCACTCTCCAAAACATGCCACGTCTGAAGTAAAATGGTTTAATAAAATTAATTTTAATTTAAAAAATAAAATCCATCTGTGCATGCCACCTCATGGAGTTAAATAAGGGGTCAAAAAATGGAGTCAGGATATCATTTTTCAATAAAAAAAATATGCTTATACTTTTATTGGCACACGTGGGCCCTTTCTCAACCACCCAATCATAGTATTAAAATAATATAATAATAAAAAGAAAAAAAACCTAAAATGCTTTAATAATTGAAAGGTTACGTATATTAACTAATGCGAGCACTGCACCCCAACAAAAGTTACAACTTATATGCCTCTGTGGGTCCCGCCAAGGTACCAAAGTCATAAACAAATATATAGGTCAACTAATACTACAAGGAAGCCTAAACACTACTGATTGTACCACCACGGGTCCCATTGTGAAGAATTTGATTCAATGACCTCTTTTGCTTAATAATTACCACTTGACATGCACTAAGGCAAATAGCAGGAAAACCAACCAAGGACAAAGCTTTAACCTATGGTTCTGTGCACACACTTATGATAAAGGATGTCAAACTAAAACAAAACCCATGCATGAATCAATGATAAAGGGTCGAACCTTGCATCCTTCTTGCTCGATTGAACCACGACCAAATTCTTTTTTTTTTCATTGAATCACTCAACTAACGATCCCATATAGCAGTAGGAATCTTCCACACCAGAAACAAAATGACAACACTAAAAACAATAAGGTGGAACCAATAAATTTTCACACAACCATGGCTTCCAATAACGATCAACGAGTACATAAATTTATGAGAAATTACTCCACTAAAAAGAACCTTCAAGGGTATTGGGAACAACATCACAATACATATATCATGCAAGTGTCAACATGGAGGCAGCGAAACAACTAAATCGGCGTAAACACACGTATAATATACTTTTGGCAACCATGACAACTTAACCACCCACAAAATGAGCCAAACACCACACTACGTAACAAACAAAGGGGCGCAAGAACCCCCAACAGAATTCTGAAATAATATCCACCCACTTCCTATATCAATTCTCATACAACACACAATCAGTGGAAGAAACAAAAACAACAAACGAGGTCAACTCCCCTTACATGATTTCCTTGGTCCAAATGCAATTATAATGATTCGCAGTTGTTCTCCAAAGACTCCACTCTTTATATCCTCTCCAACTCCCCTTCAACCCTCACTTTCTCCCTCTATGCCCATGGTTTTCCAGTCCCCCTCTGATTCTCCTTGCTACCACACTCTATAACTCTTTGCTTTCTCACTCGCTTTTTTCCCTCTCACCAATTAAGCCCAAAATAAATAAAAAATGATAAAAAAGAAATTAATTTAAATTTAAAGTTTAATAGCCATTACTACACCTAAACTGCTACCTTTCTGGTTTCCCATGGAATTTCTACAGTTCTAGATCATTTAACCACTTGGAAAAATAGTAAAACATAAGGATAATATATTCACTCAAGCCAAGATTCGAACCCACATCCTTCTAACCCATTAAACACACGCATACCAACAAACTATCACATGATTCATGTTAATTGACACATACAGACAAGCTTAAACCATGCTTTCACATTCATAATATATTGGTAAAATGAAACACAATTAAAATATCACACTAATGGCACATACAAGACTTAAACCCAAGTCCTCTCAACACAACTAAGTACTCTCAACCACTTAAACTAATATTATTTCTTGTCTAGGACTTGTCAATAAATTCTCTTAGGTTATTCTCAACCTACAGTTACTTGTACTTTATTATTGTTATTTATATGAATTTCCCAGGTCTTACAGTCAAAAGTACATATTCAGAAAGTAAAGATATGACCAATGTCATACCTACCAACCACTTAAATACACTCCAAAATCCTATCACTGCCTTCTCTTCATTTTCCTCCTCTGGTAAAACAAACAAACCCGTACCTAAGTATAAGATCCGCTAAATTTAATTAATTATATAATTAATTAATAAATGCGGGTAGTGAGAGCCTTTATGGCATTAAATGTTGGTTTTTGTGACGTGGAATAATATTAGCTCAAATGGTTGAGAGTACTTGTTTGTGTGAGAGGACTTGGGTTCAAGTTCTATGTATGCCATTTATGTGTTATTTAATTTATTATTATTTTATTAGTGTGTTGGATCATGATGAGTGATAATATAATCCTATATTTATAAGAATTATCATGAAACATGAATTGGTTAAATGGTTGTGCATTGAATTGACATTGCCATGGTGATAGGTTCGAACCTTGGTAGACCTAAATTAAGTTTTCTTTTTGCTAAATTAGTTTTGGCATGAATGTAAAAGGGCAGAGAAATCCTAGCTGACAATGGGCAGCCAAGAGGGGCTGGGAAAACAACCAATAATAAACTTGAATGACAATTAAGGTTCAACTTAATGCCATTTTCGTTTTTCCTTTCATCATTGCTAATTAAGGTACAATTTAGTGAGAATTAAGGGTGAGAGAGTGAGTTTATGCTAAGGTTGCCATAGGTACATTATGAGAGAGTAAATCACAATGCAAAGAGATGGAACTGAGAGTTGAGAAAGAGTATTGAAGGGGGAAACAAGTTAAGGCTGATTGGGATCAAGGACTCAAAGATTTATGCACTTTTGGAGCAAGGAATCTAAGTTAGGGGAGTTGGACTACGTTCTCTTTATATTTTTTGAATAACCGCATAAACCATAGAATGATTGAGTATGATTTTCCTTTACGTAATTTGCAAATTCGTGTTTTTGGAAATTTTCCAGAAACCGTCTGGCAGGCTATTCATAGCCACCAGGCGACTCATGCAAAACTTGAGCGTTTTCTAGGTTCCTAAAGAGGAACCGCCTGAAGGCATAACCCTGGCCACCAAGCAACACAAGCCTACCACCCAATTTTTTGGGTTTTGTTGAACTTCTTGGCGGTGATGAACACCCGCCAGGCGATGCGAACCAATTTTGGTTCGATTTTGATGTTCTATGCGTTGTAGGATGACTATGATCGGAGGGAAAGCCAATTTTAATTGTTAAGGGATGATTTTATGTCAAACTTCATTTTAATTCATGTAATTGATGGCCAAGTTAGATGGAACAGTGGGAATAGGCTCTTAGGGTTTGGAAAGTTTGGGGTTTGATGCTGCGAGACCAAATTGGTGGTAGAATTCTAATGGGAATTGGTAAGGAATGAGTATGGTTTGTACACTAGTCTAAATGTAGGTGAATTCGTGTGAGGATTGGATGAAATGGGCATGGAGAAGACAAGCTTGTGAGACTTGGAAGAGCTCGCAGGGTGGAGAAATTCTAGGATGCCTAGAAATCATATGCACTACCTGGCGGCACGGGGTCTGCCAGGCGCCATCGCAAAGACAAACATCAAGGCGTGGCTACGGGAATTTCGGTGGTTCTATGATTCTGGGAGATTTAGGTTCCTATTACCTGCGGAGTTAGAGATAGTGTAACATCCCTAAGGAATATTACTAAAAAAATAAATAATAAAAGAATTAAATGATATCAAAAGTCGTATTAATAATAATCCCAACGCGGGAAAGTTTAAATTCATTAAAAAGCGCGTCAAAACTCATAATTTAGACAATAAAGTGTTACAAGTTCCCAAAATTCGTGTTCATAAATAAAAGCATAAAAATACATGTGAGAAAAATCCTAGCTCTAATCCCAAAGCTAGCCCTCACTCCATCGCTTGGACATCCTCAGCACCACCTATATCGACGTCTGCTCCCGTGTAACGAATCACACGATCATCGCCATACACAAACAGAAAGGGTGAGCTGAGAAAATAAAATAACAGGTATATAAAACACAAGGTAAATCATACACCCATCTTATTCATTCTACATAATTCTTGGCCAAGACCTTAACCCCAAGGCTTTATAGCCTTCAATCATACAACTGGTTAGCCTTGGACTCGGAAATATGATGCTCACACGAACTTGCCCGCTCCTGGTCCTGCCCCTACGAACCTCCCCGCTCGTACTCCTGCTCTACGAACCTCCCCGTTCGTAGTCTTGCTCTACGGACCTGCCTGCCCGTAGTCCAACACATGTGATCCACCAGCCCCGTACCTCCCCGCACGTGGCATCTCTAAACCGTGAGCACGGAACATACGAACCTACCTCGTTCGTATCCCCACGTGAGAGTAACTGGATATGAACCTCCCCGCTCATATCATCACATATTAACCACCATCCATGAACCTACCCACTCATGGCACAACATCTCCCGACCCAAGTGTAGTGTCAGTGCTCAAACAACACACAAAACAAACAAAGCACAACAACATTTCCGTCTGGCACGGGCCACACGTCGCCAGGCGAAATTGCCCCAGACCGCCTGGCGGTATCCACTCCCCGTCGGGCACCAGCGTTCTTTCAGAGCCACTGTTTTCTCATCATCGCCTGGCGAAGCACACCGTGCCGCCAGGCGCCACTCAATGCAGCGCTCTCTGTAAGACCCGTGAAAATTAAATAATTAAATAATTAATTAATTAATAAATGCGGTTAGGAAGAACATTTATGGTATTTAATTCTTGTTTGTATAATGTGGAAAAGTATTAGTTCAAGTGGTTGAGAGTACTTTAATTGTGTAAGAGGACTTGGGTTCAAGTTCTATGTATGTTATTTATGTATTAATTAATTATTGTTGTTTTAATAATATGTATAATTATGTTGTGAAATAATATAATATGTGAATTATATTAGTTAGCAAGAAACATGAATTGGCTTGATGGTTTAACATTGATTTGGTATTGACATGGTTGTGGGTTGAAGTCTTGGAGAACCCAAATTAAACTTTATTTTTGCCAAACTTAGTTTTGAATTCGTTTTAGACCATTAAACCACATTAAGAGAACTTTTAAAAGGGTAATTAGAGATAAGAAAGAGGGTTTTGGTGGGCTGTTATTGTGGTTGCAAAACCAAAGAGGGTCATTGGTGATCAAGGGAGAATTTTCAAAGTTCTAAGCAAAGGAGACCAGGTTATGGGAGTTTTACGCGTTAACTTTATTTTAAATTTGAATGGCATGCTAAATAAGGTAATTTCTTGCGTTGATTAATTCAAATCTGATTGGTATGCTGAATTTGGTATGATCATGATTGATATGTTATTTCCTTTTAATTTCCTTTTAATTTATTGTTTCTGGAAATTTCAAAAAATAGTCTGGTCGGCGATGAACAGAGGATTCTTTCTAGTCTAGGCCTTTTAGGGTTCCTGCAGAGGAACCACCTGTCATATATAGCAAAATAGACAATTTGACCACTGTTGACCAGTCTTGACTTTTTGACAATCCATTAAGAGACTGCCACGTGTCAGTGAAGTCGCCATGAATTCTTCCATGGTTGACGGCTGTTGCGATGGTGGTGGGCTGCCGTAGGTGGTTTGCGATAACTCCGAACTGCACTTCCGTTCGGGCTCACACATGGTGGTGATTTAGTCTGAATCGAAAGGTTTAGATGCGCGAAAGTGATGCCAGTTCCATGGTTAGTAGCGGCTGCTGCAAGGTGACAGTCACGGGATCGCGCTATTGCAATTACGTTGCTGCTTGAAGGTTTCGCATTTTTGCCTCGCTGCTCGGGGTCGCGTAGGTGTGCCTCAGTTGCACGATCGCAGATTCAAATGGTACAGGTCAGTGAAGATTAAAAACTCGCGTGCAGATTCGTGAAGTGTGTTTGGTCTCCTTGCAGGCGCGACGGCAGTGTGAAAGTGAGGAGAAAAAAATGGTGGTTTCCGGTGCACGCAGTTCTGACGCGAGGCAGCGGGATGGTGGAGGAAGAAGGAGGCGCGAGTGAGATTCGGTGGCTGCCATGGAAGCGATGCATCTCGACGATGGCGCGGGAGTGGCAGATTCGATCACTGATGGAGTAGCAATGGTGGTTTTCCGGCGCGACGTTAAACGGTGGCAAGGTTTCCGACGAGGGCGCGATGAGCGGCGGCTTTTCGGCGTGGGCAGTGATGGCCGACGGGGGTGCGGTGACGACTGGAGTCGGGGTGGCGGCTGCGACTGCGGTTGCGGCATGGAGTTGGTGCGGAAGAGAGAGAAAGAGAGATTAGGGTTAGGGTTTGTGTTGGGAAGGAGATGATGACGTGACAAACATTGATTGGTGATTTTAGTTAGTGGAGGATTGATGATGTGGCAGACTGTCAGTGGTTATTTTAGTGAGTGGGGATGCAGGACGTGACAAATATTAATTGGTTAACTTAATAAGTAGAGGATTGCCACGTGGCGCAATCTGGTGGATGGGAGATTAAGTGACATTAGGGGTGCAGCTTAATAAAAAGGAGGAGTGCAAAGCAGAAATTGAAAATTAAATTACAGAAGGGGGTGTAAACTTGAAAAGAGGGGTGCAGTTAGCTTCAGAAATGTTTTTTTAGAAATAGAAATTCTAATTGGAAAAAGGAGTGTAAACATGAGAATTGAGGGTACATTTAGTACCTGAATTATTTCTCTCCACAAATCCTATTTTGGGACTTAATTTATGAATTAAAATATTCATTATTTACACTCTTAAGGATCTAAATTAAATTACAGATGCATTATTAAACTCAATAATATCCAATAATATAGTTGCAACTAAATACAATTTTTAAGCACAAAAATAATATTAAATTCCCAAAATTTAAGTATTGAATGTGAGTCAAGGTTCGACTCATCATACTTTCCAAGCGGTTTGGAAGCGGGCAGCGCTTGGCGGTACGTGTCCCCCGCCAGGCGAATTTACTGCAACAATATTGGTGTGATATATATAACTATGCAATATTTATATATATGTGTAATATGTTAGCTCACCCTATCTGCTTGTGTTTGGCGATGATCGTGTACGCGGTACACGGGAGCAGATGTTATTGCAGGTAGATCTGGTGAGGCCTAGAGACGGAGCGGGGCTAGTTTTGGGAGAAGATTTTATTAGAACTTTTATGAAGTTTTTTTTATGCTTTCAAATAAATTGTAATTATGAATATTCTGGACTTTTGGGATAATTACAATCTTATTTATACTTATGAATTTTGGTTTATTATGAAAGTAATAAAAGTTTTAAATTTTTCCGCGTTTTGGGAATATCAGTTATAATAAATGAATTCTTTATTATTTACTTCATTTTTTTTATTATTTAAATCCGTAATATCCGGACGGGATGTTACATTTGGTATCAGAGCATGGTTTTCAAAAGATTTTTGGGGTCTTTGGGGAGTGAGCTTATCGTGTTTCGCTTACGAGTCAATGTATTAATTCTTTTGTATTAAACCTTTTCTTTGCATAATCATGACTTAAGTTGTGTGGTTTCAACCAGCTGAAATGTGGCATGCACAAGCTTTGGCAAACAGGAGAAGAAGGGATAATACTGGGGCTGATGAGATTGCACATGTGATTCATCGGATGGTGGACGCGATGCAGCCTAATGCAGTACAACCTAGAGCCAGAGTCGCACCTACTCGTCCTGTGACTATGGAAGATTTTATGAGGCATAGGCCAGCTAAGTTCACTGGTAAGGCCACTCCGGACGAGGCGGATGCATGGCTGAGGGAGTGTGAGAAGATATGTCGAGCGATTGGGTGCACTAATACATAAAAGTTGACCTTTGGCACATTCCTTCTTGTGGCAGACGCTGAGTACTGGTGGGTGGGGATGCAACAACTGATGCAGACCCGCGAATAGTAGGTGACTTGGGCCAACTTTAGGGCACGATTTTTGGAGAAATACTTTCCAGACAGTGCCAGATATGAGAGGGAAGCGGAGTTCCTTACTTTGCAACAAGGGACTATGACGATGCAGGCCTATACTGACAGGTTCGAGTACTTGGCGAGGTTCTACTCGCAGGCTATCACCGAAGAATGGCACTGCAGAAAATTTAAGGGCGATCTGAACCATGAGTTGCGTCGATTCCTCGTACCTCTAAGGATCCGAGAGTTCCCTGTTTTGGTGGAAAAGGCAAAGATGGTGGAACAACCGGAGAGGGGTCCAAGTCGGGTCATGAGGGCACATCCTAACAACAGTAGCATCAATGAGAAACGGCAAGAGAAACCCTACACCAAACCTCAACGTGAAGGATGAGGGACAGTGAAGTGTTTTGAGTGCGGGGAGACCATTTTCGGCGAGTTTGTCCAGAACTTTCGGGAGTAGAGCCGGAAAAGAAGAAGTGTTACAATTGTCGTAAGCCAGGTCATTACGCGAAATCTTGCCCTGAACGGGGGGGAGTCTAAAGTACCATGACAACAATAAGGTAAAGTTTGAATTATTTGTTTTTGGAGTAGTGAAGCATGTTATTCTAGCTTGTGTGATATATGCTCGAAATTCGTTCATACCTTTGAAACCAGGTTGTACTTTTACTCAGAAGACTAGGAAGGGTCGAGTAAAAGGAGTAGCTATTTTACCCTTAGGACTTTGGAGAGTTAGGTAAAATGGAGTTTTGAGTTACTGTAAGACTTTGATCTAAGCTCAGTAACAATGTCCTTGCTAGGTTTTGTTGAGCAGGCAAGGAATGTTGCTTGTAAGGCTTAGGGAAAGTTATGCTCTTACTGGGTTTGGGTGAACAGGTAAGGGTGGGACTCTTGTCGGGTTTTGTTGAACAAACAAGAGTTGTGTTTGTGAGACTCAGGGAAATCAACACTCTTACCGGGTTTTGGTGAACAGGTAATTGGTGGGCTCTTGCTAGGTTTTGATGAGCAGGCAAGGGTGGTTATTGTGAGTCTTAGGGTAAGCAACGTCCTTACCGGGTTTTGGTGAGCAGGTAAGGGTGATACTCTTGCTAGGTTTTGGTGAGCAGGCAAGAGTTCTTGTTTATAAGTCTTAGTGGAAGCAACGCTCCTACCGGGTTTTGGTGAACAGGTAAGGGGTGAGGCTCTTGTCGAGTTTTGATGAGCAAGCAAGGGTTATTGCTAATGGATCTTAATGGAAACAACGCTCTTACCAGGTTTTGATGAGCAGGTAAGGGTGGTATTCTTACTGGGTTTTGGTGAACAGGTAAGGGTTGGGCTCTTGTTGGGTTTTTTTGAACAGACAAGAGTCGTGTTGGTGAGGCTCAAGGAAAACAACCCTCTTACCGGGTTTTGGTGAGCAGGTAAGGGTAGACTCTTGCTGGGTTTTGGTGAGCAGGCAAGGGTTGTTGTTTGTGAGTCTCAAGGTAGGCAACGCTCTTACCGGGTTTTGGTGAGCAAGTAAGGGTGATACTCTTGCTGGGTTTTGATGAGCAGGCAAGAGTTGTTGCTTACTGGTCTTAGTAAAGGCAATGCTCTTACCAGGTTCTGGTGAGCAGGTAAAAGTGGCACTCTTGCTGGGTTTTGGTGAGCAGGCAAGGGTAGTTGCTTATAAGACCTAAGAAAAGTAATGCCTATCGCCTGGCGGGTTTTGTTAGCCCGCCAGGCGCTATACCAGAACAGTACTTCACTGGTTTTAGCACCCCAACTAGTCTAATTTGTTGCATAACTCACTCCCATGGACCAAAAGAGACTCCTCACTGTAGTTACTCTACCCCAATCTTATGTAGTCAAGTATCTATACATTACAATGATAAATCCATCTTATTCAACTCTTTCAAGTAACAAGAACATTGTCATAACAGAACAACTCCATACATCCCATGAAATTAGCTAGTATTCCAATTCCTTACATCATACCCCCGATTCTACCATGCTGAACTAACCAATGCTTGCCTTCCACCATAACACCCATGCTTAACCCCTCTTATTGAATTCTCATATCCCTCACTTATCCTTAACTAGCATACCCAAAACGCAAGAACTTATATTCATTAACAAAATATGATTATCCTCTCCTACACCATTTGTTTATATCAGATTCTATATTCCCATTAACATTTTCATCTCTTATTGGACATCAAACAATTACAATTTCTCTCTTCCCTTCAACTCGCTATGTATACCTGTGTAATTCACTTCCTATCCTTCTCTCGCATTACCACAGTGCAACAACCAGCCTGGGTTGCCACAAGCATCGCCTAACGGCCAACATGAAGCCGCCAGGCAGCATATCAGACGCAGACTCCTTTACCCATTTTTCTGCATACTCCACGATCACAACTCTCTTCTCTCTTCCCCGATAGTCACCACATCATCATTTGCGACATTTTCAATACCCATCCCTCTATCAACATTATATTTTTCGCACGCCATAATTCCAATTATTTCCTAATTAACCCAAACAACCCAAGGTTCACAATAACTCATTGGTTTCAGCCCAACCTTCCCATATATGAAATTTTAATATGATGTCCAGCATCCCACAATCAATTCAAGGCCATAAAACCATCGCACAATTATATAAAATCAATCAAAACTCAACAATTCATTACACCCACTCAAATTAGCAGTGAAACCACTAAACCGAACGCGAACCGTGTCGCGCCGCCGGGCAGAAACTCGTCGCTGCCAGGCGATTCAACCCAAAACAAGCCCAGTTGCTCACCACTGATGAGCCGCCTGGCGGTAGGGATTAAACTGCCAGGCAGTTTCTGGGAAAAACCCAGAAACCCGATCAAACAGTGCGGGAAATAAATGGAAAGCATGCAGTTTCAATCAACCAAGGTACAATACAATGTACATGTGTCTAAAACATAAAAAACAACTCCCCTTACCTAGAAATTGCTTCAAATTTGAATTAGTGTGAGTGTGCTCCAATCAAAAGCTCCCTTGCCTTTGCTCCCACTCGCACGTTAGTTTCTCCTCCTCACTCTCCCTATGCTATCAGTCCCAATTCACCAGAACCTTTTGTCCAAGACTCCCACGTACTACAACACTTCTCCCTTCACTAATTCACTCTCTCTTTTTAGCTTATGAGTACTCTATCCACTCCTTCATTTACCAAAACGAAAATTACCCTAAATGGGGTTTAATAGCTATTCAGTGGGTTATTAATCTGATTTTTCAGCCCCTTAGACAACTAGTTCAGTGGGTTATTAATATGATTTTTCAGCCCCTTAGACAACTAGGTTAAGCTGCCATTTTCAAATTCCATGCAAAAATAAAAGTAACCTAAAAGGAAGTTTAATTTGGTTCTTAACAAGACTTGAACCCACAATCCATCAACTAGCAACTCAAGTGCACCACCAATTCAACCACTTCACAATTGTTAATTCCATCAATTCTAAGGTTATGTGATCACATCATGCATTCAAGTATATCGCATAAAAATTCATAATTTAAATAACATAAAATGGCACACATAAGACTCGAACCCAAGTCCTCTCACACAATCAAGTACTCTCAACCATTTGAGCTAGTACTTTTCCACGTTATAGCTCCACACATTAATTACTTTAAACATTTCAATTACCCGCCATAATTAAATAATTATTTAAATAACTATTTAATTTTTCTCGGGTCTTACAGATAGTATGTTGGATAAAATCTTTGGTGATGACTTGTGCACATGAGAGGTAGGAATTACTTCATTCTTTGGTGAAGAGAAGGTTATTATAATGTAGTGGGTGTAGTAGAATGTGGGGTGATGTAAAGTGAAGTGCGAATTGTAATGATGAGTGACCAGACATATGATACAGGGGATGTACTGCAATGTGTTAGTGATATGAGAAGTAAGAGTTCATATAAATATATATAAGAAATTGGATGGATTCACTTAAGATATTAGTAGTGTTCCAATTTAATGGCGAGTTGCGTTCATATCAGTTTTAGAAGACATAGAATTAACTTGGGATTAAATGATACTAAGGATGACTAATAACATGATTTAATTGAGAATTTATTGATTTGGTAATTATGATAGTGGTAGAGTAATGTAGGCACTATAAGTGTGCAAAGCTATGACAATTGAACTGGTTGAGTGAAAATGTGAGTGAGGGTGTGAGAAAGGAAGCCTGAAGCCCAAACCTGAACCAAAAGTTGTAGTGTGTAAATATTGATATGGCGTCTAGTGGTAATATGTAAATCGCTAGGCGATAGAAGTGAATTCAGAGGGCAACCTGCATGTGTGGCGCCTGGCGACAAAGATCGTTCCGCCAAGAGATAGTTGTAGAGGCAGTAAGGACTGTGGTTTCTATGATGTCTCGAAGGTCAGTTTGCTGGTGTTCCTCGACTTGTGGCTCAGAACGTATCCCTTGAGTTGTGGCTCGGGATATGGGTTAAGCACATGGCATTCCTTGAGTTGTGGCTCGGAATGACATCTCTTGAGTTGTGGCTCGGGTTGGCGAGTGTTGCTGGTATGAGTGTGCACGTTGTGGCGTGTACAGATGGGTCCAGTTAGATTGCCCTCCTCAGTATTAAGCTAACGAGTTTGGTAGTCTTGGGACGTTACGAATCACTGGCGTTACTAGGATATGACAGGGGGGAGCCACGACTCCCCCATTTTTTTTTTTTGAATCTTTTTTATATATATTTATATATTTTTTAAAATTATATTATATATTATTTATATTAAGATTATATTATGGAAAATTATAATAAAAGATAAAATAAAAAATTTTAATAGAGACATTAATTTATAAAAGAGATTAGGGTTTTTTTTTCTGACTATAAGATCTTTCCACCATGTAAATTATCATGAAAGTGTGTGAAGAGAGATAAATACAAAGAGATAGATTGGGAAATAGAGGTTGGAAACACATAGATTGAGATTCATGTATACATTCTTGCATGATCTCTCACAAATGAAGGTTAGTATCTTATTATGATTTATGTATGTTAGTTAGTTTATGATTCTTTTTAGGATGTTTCTTCCAAATTAAGTTTATTCCAAATTAATATAAACCCTAATTATGATTTTAGGGATTCTTTTATGAAATTGGTATGAACCCTAATTATAATTTTTCCTAAATTATTATAACCCTTAATTATGAAATTTAGGGATTTTGTGTTTTTTGCTACCTATGGTAATTTTTTTTTAAGTTTTGAATTTATACAGTATTGCTTATTTAATTAAAGTAGTATGAGTTTTGTTATGTTTTGCAGTGTCATAATTGTGATTTGTGAATATAAATTTTATTTTTTCTAAATAGGTGAGAGGTGATAAATTTATATTAGAAAGATTATGATAAAAAGTAAAAAAATTGATTCTTTTTTTTCAAAAAGGAAGGTTTGTGATGAAGATGAAAAAGAAATGCATTTACGTTAACTAAACTTGAGAAATTTAATAAGAACCAAGAATTTAAGACAATATAAAACAAATCTCTAAAGTTCTCAGAATTACATATAATGAATTTAAAAATTCATTAGAACGTGATCTTGGAAAAACGACATCAAATTTGACAATACCACCAAATCAAATTGATGAGATATGAATGACTTATCTAAAATGGTATTCATGAATTGGTATCATGATATAATAGCAAATGATAATAATATTTTTTTGAATTCTACTATTATGTGTGTTTGTTTTAAGGAGAGGAAATGAAGAGAAAAAAATGAATAATTTTTTTTCTAAAGAAAAAT
>Ga0209589_1009862_pt1 | contig 14186 bp, 12 predicted proteins | sample CowpeawhiteBW_FD_187525 | JGI IMG/M metagenome (GOLD analysis project Ga0209589, IMG submission 187525) | Root nodule microbial communities of legume samples collected from California USA - Cow pea white BW (SPAdes) (version 2) | ecosystem: Host-associated > Plants > Roots > Nodule | place: USA... | reverse complement strand
TATATATATATATATAGGCCGCTTCTCTTTCATATAAGTAGCTACGTTCCTTGTCATCGTCTATATATATCTTGTTTTTTTGCCTGTATGATTACCACTTCGCTCTAACCTTTCCCAATGGGTTGAAGTGTTCACTGTTTTGTCTGAAGGTTTGCAAAACCCTATAGTCTTTGGTCTCTGAGCCTCTTTATAACACATGCTTGCAGTTTCTTTCTTCATTGGAGTTTAGTCAAGGTTTTGAATCAAGGCTAAAATCCTTAAACATGAAACAAGTACTGATTTTTCTGATATATACATATTTCGTTTAATTGCCATGAGCTCTGTAAATTGTCTGTATATATGCTGATTAAGTTGAACAATTTTTTGAAGATGTGCCTTTTTAACTAACTGCTTCAAGTTCCAATGATATTGAGGACGTGAAACAATTGAAATATGATGGGGAACTGAGATCCAAGTGGGTTAGGAATGATCTATTGGAGGCCATTCTTATTAGGAGCATACGTGATACAAGTTAACTTGTCTTCAATTTGTTATTTTTCATTCATTCTGTATTAGAAACTTCATGATGGCAATTATTCATGGAAAATAGCTGACAGTAGTGAACAGGTATTTTTTAGAATTAAATGTAATTTGGAAAGTATGCTATTATTTGTAGTTTGTGGGTAGAGAATATTCTCTGACTCCGAGGCAGCAAGTGCATTGCTGTATTATGTGTGGTTTTCATCTTCATTTTTGATTTCATTAGTTTACCAATTGGTGTTGATCAATGTAATGTAAATAATTGTCATGTTGTAGTTTCTTATATAAAACTAGTGCAGAATTACTAAAACAAGTTATTTCATCAATGGATCCTTTCAATACTCTTGGATTTTGGTTTCGCATCAAAATATGTGTTATATTTAAAGTGGCAGTAGCTTATATTTTTTTTTTTGTACTGGACCAAGTATTCCCTTTGTTATCTTACCTGTAGTTTCTTTATTGTACCTAAACCGTTTTATTATTTTGCAGATTAGCTCAACGTATTGTGCGTGGTGATGTTCCTGAGCCATTGATGAACAGAAAGGTTGAGCTCCTATTGTTTTTTCTTTTGATTATAAGCTTATAAAATGAGTTGAGTTTTTCTTTTTCTTTGTAAATTTTTATGTAGTGTCAAGTCTCGGTGCGGGCTGATTATATTAAAGCTTCTGAAAAAGGTCTAATCAAGCTCTTAATACCTCAGTGTCGTAGTTTCCTGATACCCTGAAAATGATATTTCTTACAACTATAAGGTCCATTTTATTCCTCTAGCCTTTTCGTTTCAAGACTTATCACAAAGCTTAGATACTTCCAAATTTGTAGAAGTCTCCTCCTACCTCAAATACAGAGAAAGAGATAAAGTTCTTTTTGCTATTCTAAAATACAAAGCATGCTTCTTTCCTACTGTTGAAGTTATGAGATTTTTTGGTATTAGGGATGAAATTGAGAATAGAGTCTTTTAATATTATTATTTTAATTTAAGAATTATGACGTGTTAATGTTATTATATGACTACAAACATAGAGTTAACCTTATTTTTACTATCCATAGTCCTAACTAAAAGGAAACAAATTATGAGATATGTAAACAGGAAACTAATCCTAAAGGATAATTGAAATATGCCAAGATATGATCAAAAGATAATTTTAGGATATTTTTATACGTTATAATATTAACACTATGGGCTAAATACTTGAAATGGTGGGCAAAATATCATTTGAGGATGGTGTCACTTTAATCAGTTGTCTTAAAAATATTAATTTTTCCTATTTGAGACTCTGGATGTTTCCTTGACCATTTCTCAAGCTTTATAGTTGTCTCCATGAACAGTCATGACATAGAACTTGTAATTGGAACACCTTATGAATTGTGTCACTTTCTTGTTCATATTTTCTTTTTTAACTTTTCTCTGAAATGTAAAATTGGTATGAGGTGCAGCTTGCTGCTGTAAAGCTCTTCATAATCTGCTATATTTTGTGGTCCAATGGCCTTCATATTACACTTTTGCTTCACATTTCGTAGGGAGTCTTGGCAGGCAATGCAGTGCTGTAATTTTTGTTGTTTAAATTTGTACTAAAATTTGCTTTTATTCTTTTTTGGTTTATAGTTGATCTCCCTTGACATGGGTTCATTGCTTGCTGGGGCCAAGTATCGAGGAGATTTTGAAGAAAGGTTGAAAGCTGTCCTGAAGGAAGTTACAGCATCAAATGGGCAAATAATTTTGTTTATTGATGAAATTCATACTGTTGTAGGTGCAGGTTGGTACCTTATTCTTGTTGCCCAAGCCTTACAAGTTATAATATTGACAAGTTAAAATATTGTGTATTTTTATTTGTTAGAGATGCAATATATACCATTAACATGCCATGACCTAATAACTCAAATCTTTAGGATAGTTGGTTCATTACATGGTGCCATAGCCTCTTTAGCCTAGTGGTTCAGAGTTTGATCTTGGCTGGTCCTCAGTTTTATATAAAATGTTGCTTTTTTTTTCCAAGATACGTGGGTATGTGCATTCTCTGTGCTTTTTTAAGCTGAAAAGGCTCCTGTATGAGAGAGTGTCTTCGACATGTCATATTAAACCAATTTTATGCTTCCACTTAACTTAGGCTTTTGAGACATTAGGTTCGGGACACTATTTATTAGAACCCACCTCCCCTATGCCTAAAAATCAGGAATATTTGTTATCAATTCTTGGTTCTAATCTATTAACGAACAAAATAATTGATTGCTGCAGTGAAAGCAGCTTAATCTGAATATAATTTCTGCAGAATTGGGGGCAGGGAAATTGCTGATAGTAGAGTGATGGAAGAAAGTAAAGGAATATTAATCTATAGTCATACTGTCTCTAGCGGACCGTTTAACTGGTTGGAAGCTTTAATTAAGTTTTTGCATGACTTTGATTATATGCTTTCTTAGCTAGATCGGAGTAACATTCTGATACATATAATAGTAATACGGTATTCTTTTGGTCAATGGTTCCCTAACTAACAGGGGCTACAAGTGGTGCAATGGATGCCGGGAACTTGTTGAAGCCAATGCTTGGAAGAGGTGAACTTAGATGTATAGGAGCAACTACATTGAATGAATATAGAAAATATATAGAAAAGGATCCTGCACTTGAGCGAAGATTTCAGCAAGTGTTTTGCAGTCAACCATCTGTTGAAGATACAATATCCATTCTCCGTGGGTTGCGTGAACGCTATGAATTGCATCATGGAGTCAAAATATCAGATAGTGCACTTGTTTCAGCTGCAGTTCTTGCAGATCGATACATTACAGAGCGCTTTTTACCTGACAAAGGTAAGATGTGACATTAGCTCATATATGATGGGTTGATTCCTTTGTAATAATTTATTTTAGGGTTACTTGCAGAAGTTTGGTCTTACCTAGAACAGCAAAAAGTTAGTTTTGAAAAGAAAAAGCATTCCCTCTCTCTCTTATAAGTCTTTAGATTGTTAATAGCTTGGAATTTTTTTTCTCTTTTAGCCATTGATCTTGTTGATGAAGCTGCTGCGAAACTGAAGATGGAGATAACCTCTAAGCCTACCGAATTGGATGAGATAGACAGGGCAATATTGAAATTGGAGATGGAAAAGCTCTCTTTGAAAAATGACACTGACAAGGCATCTAAAGAAAGATTAAGTAAGCTCGAAAATGATTTGAGTGTACTTAAACAGAAGCAAAAAGAACTAGCAGAGCAATGGGACAATGAAAAAGTTTTTATGACACGAATAAGGTCAATCAAAGAAGAGGTAATGTTTAGTTTGTATATAGTCAGTCACAGTTCCCGCCCTCCCCTGGAAAAGAATTCTGCACCTTACATTTTGTAAACATTTGTAGATTGATAGAGTCAACCTAGAGATGGAAGCTGCTGAACGTGATTATGACTTGAACCGCGCTGCTGAGCTCAAGTATGGAACTTTGATGTCCCTTCAGCGCCAATTAGAAGAAGCTGAAAAGAACCTTACTGAGTTCCGGCAGTCTGGAAAATCTTTGCTTCGAGAAGAGGTCACTGATCTTGATATTACTGAGATTGTTAGCAAATGGACAGGTATACCATTATCAAACCTCCAACAAACAGAAAGAGAAAAATTAGTCTTGCTGGAACAGGTTCTTCACAAGAGAGTGGTTGGTCAAGATATGGCAGTCAAATCTGTGGCTGATGCAATTCGCCGTTCAAGGGCTGGATTGTCTGATCCAAACCGGCCAATTGCAAGCTTCATGTTCATGGGTCCAACTGGTGTTGGCAAAACTGAGCTTGCCAAGGCTTTGGCTGGTTACTTGTTTAACACTGAAAATGCTCTTGTTAGAATTGATATGAGTGAGTACATGGAGAAACATGCTGTTTCACGATTAGTTGGAGCCCCTCCTGGTTATGTTGGTTATGAAGAAGGTGGTCAGCTGACTGAAGTGGTCCGGAGAAGACCCTACTCTGTGGTCCTATTTGATGAAATAGAGAAGGCACATCACGATGTCTTCAACATATTGTTACAGTTGTTGGATGATGGAAGGATTACTGATTCCCAAGGAAGGACTGTTAGCTTCACGAATTGTGTTGTGATTATGACTTCAAACATTGGCTCACATTATATACTTGAAACTCTTCGTAGCACACACGATGATAAAACTGCAGTCTATGATCAGATGAAGAGACAAGTTGTTGAGTTGGCTAGGCAAACATTTCGTCCAGAGTTCATGAATCGCATTGACGAATATATTGTGTTCCAGCCTCTGGATTCTGAACAGATAAGCAAAATAGTGGAGCTCCAGGTAATTGATATGTTTTTATTAACTTAATCCCTTTAAACTTAATTTGATTTTTCCATTTCCTCCGTAAATTGCTGCTCTTTTAATCAAAATTATAATGGTATTGAAGTTTCTTTAGATTGCTCTTTTGGTTTGATTTCCATTCTGAATAAACCATCGATTTGACTTCTCAAGCATTACCTTCTCTTCTAAATATTGAAATCTATCTGCTAGAAGGTAATACTTTAGGAACCAAATTGAAGGTATATAATGCTATTCTGATTGCCGGGGCGGCATGCTAATGTACGTCTTCTTACCTTGTATAGATGGAACGAGTGAAAAACAGGCTTAAGCAAAAGAAAATTGATCTTCATTACACAGAAGAAGCTGTTAAACATCTTGGTGTACTGGGTTTTGATCCAAATTTTGGTGCAAGACCAGTTAAAAGAGTGATACAACAGTTAGTTGAAAATGAAATTGCTATGGGAGTTCTAAGGGGAGATTTCAAAGAAGAGGACTCAATCATTGTGGATGCTGATGTGACTGCATCAGCCAAAGAACGCTCTATGAATAGACTGCTTATTAAGAAGTTGGACAGCCCTGTTGCGGATGCCATGGTTGTCAATCACTAATTTTGACGCTGCAAAGCTTTCACATAGGTAAATGGTAGTTCACACCTCTTTTTTTTTTTTAAACTCCGAAGGACATTGTGTTTTCTTATGTTTTCCTTTTTATGTGTAATTATTGTCATAAGAATATTCTGTTTTAGAAGATTTGTTGATTATGGTTTCACTCTAGATTGAATAGGTCACTAAATATCCCGAATTTTAAAAAAAAAAATTCTAATTATATTTAACTGCAATTATACTTTTAGTCTATTGTTGCTTTTAGAGATACTCCTAATATAAAAACAGCTCTCATTTGAAGTTTGGTACAACTAAATTCACTAAATATGTTCAATATAGAAGCCTATAGTTATATTTGATCGTATTGTTATTTTGTCCTTTTCTTCACTCATTGATGATATTAAGAAATAATGGTAAATTAAGATGAAATAACAGATAATTTTAAATAAATTAAAATAACAGTTATTTGTATTAGAAAGAACGAAAAATAATTGTTAAGGAGTTAGTAAATATTTCGTGTATTAAAAGAGAAAAAATGTTAAAAATTATAAAAGAATATGAATTATATGTTGTTTTGCAATTTTTGTTTTTTTTGTATCAAACTTCCTTGATCACGAGTGAAATAGATCATTCATTCTATATATGTAAAGTTGTTTTTTCATCATTAGCTTTGCACATGATCTATATTTTTGACATGCCTTTGTCGTTGTAGGATGTGCAATCAACCGCACTCATTGAGTATATTTATTTAGAGTAAATTACTATTATGTATTTAAGATGGCTTCTTCGATTGTGACAATTACATTACTTGTAGTCTTACAAGGCATGTTGGACCTCGATGATGGTGGTATTTTGAGAACAATGAGAATATGAAAATCTTAAGAATTTGAGAATCGTGAGATATTGAGAACCGTGTGAATTTAAAAATCTTGAGAAATTGAGTTTGAAAAATTGAGAACTTTGAGAGATTGAAAACTTTGAGTAAATGAGAACCGTGAGAAGTTGAGAATTGTGAAAAATTGATAACCTTGAAAGATTGAAAAATGTGAGAAATTGAGAATTATGAAAAATTGAGAACTGTGTGAAATTGAGAATCTTGATAAATTGACAACCGTGAAAAACTAAGAACCATGAGAAATTGAGAACCATAAGAAATTGAAAAACTTAAGAAATTGAGAACAGTGAAAAGTTTGAAAAACTTGAGAAATTAAGAATTGTGTGGAATAGAAAATTGTTTGAAATTAAGTACCATAAGAAATTGAGAACCGTGAGAAATTGAGAACTATGAGAAATTGGGAATCGAGATAAATTGAGACCTAAGAGAAATTGATAAATGTGAGAAATTAAGAATCGTGAGAAATTATGAGTTGTGGGACATTGAGAACTGAGAGAAATTAAGATCCATAAGAAATTGAGAACCGTGAGAAATTGAGAGATACGTGAGAAATTGAGAAATATGAGAAATTGATAATCGTGAGAAGTTGAGAAATGTGATAAATTGAGAATCGTGAGAAATTATGAGTCGTGAGACATTAAGAACCGTGAGAAATTGAGAGATACGTGAGAATTTGAGAATTTGAGAAATTGAGTATCGTGAGAAATTAAGTACGGTAAGAAATTGAAAAATGTGAGAAATTGAGAATCGAGAGAATTTGAGAATCGTGAGAAATTGAGAACTGTGACAAATTGAGAACTGAGATGATTTGAGTATCATGAGAAATTAAGAACCATGAGTAATTGAATACCTTGATAAATTGAGTACTGTGAAAAATTGAAAACCGTTAGAAATTGAGAACCATGAGGAATTGGAAAATTGAAAAATGTGAAAAATTGAGAACCGAGAGAAATTGAAATGAATGACAACTGGAGTACCATGAAAAATCAAGAACCATGAAAAATTGAGAAATCAAGAACCATGAAAAATTGAGAATCGTAAAAAATTGAGTATAGTAAGAAATTGAGAATTGTGAGAAATTGAAAAATGTGAGAAATTAAGAATTGTGAGAAATTGAAAAATGTGAGAAATTGAGAACCGTGAGAAAATCGAAAGAAATTGAGAAGTGTGAGAAATTAAATACCATGAGAAATTGAGAACCGTGAGAAGTTGAGAAATGTGAGAAATTGAGAAATATGAGAAATTGAGAACCATGAGAAATTGAGAGATACGTGAAAATTGAGAAATATGAGAAATTGAGAACTGTGATAAATTGAGAGATACATGAAAAATTGAGAAATATGAGAAATTGAGAATGTGAGAGAAATTGAGAACCGTGAAAAATTGAGAGATCCGTGAAAAATTGAGAGATATGTGAGAAGTTGAGAAATGTGAGAAATTGAGTAGCGTGAGAAATTAAGTATTGTGAGTAATTGAGAAATGTGAAAAATTGAGAACCGTGAGAAATTAAGAATCGTCAGAAATTTTGAACTGTGAGAAGAACGGTGAGAAAATGAGTACCGTGAAAAATTAAGAATCGTGAGAAATTAAGTACCTTGAAAATTGAGATCCGAGATAATTTGAGTACCATGAGAAATTAAGAATCATGAGAAATTGAGAACCGTGCGAAATCGAGATCCCTAAAAATTGAGAAGCATGAGAAGTTGAGAACCGTGAAAAACTGAAATCAATGACAATTTGAGTACCATGAGAACTTGGAAAATGTGAAAAATTGAGAACTAAGAGAAATTGAAATGAATGACAATTTAAGTATCATGAGAAATCAAGTACTGTGAAAAATTGAGAATCGTGAGAAATCAATAACCTTGAGAAATTGAGTACCATGAAAAGTTGAGAGATGTGATAAATTGAAAATCATGAGAAATTAAGAACTGTGAGAAATTAAGTATCATGAAAAATTGAGAACCGTGACAAATTGAGATTCATGATAATTTGAGTACCATGAGAAATTGAGAATCGTGAAAAATTAAATACTATGAGAAATTGATTTCTATGAAAATTTGAGAACCTTAAAAAATGTGAGAATCGAAAGAAGGTGAACAATTTTGAGCCATGAAAAATTTATAACCTTAAGAAATTGAGAATCGTGAGAAATTGAGAATCATGAGAAATTAAAAACCTTGAGAGATTGAGAACCTTAAGAAATTGATAATCATGAGAGGTTAAAAACGGTGAAAAATTGATAACCGTCAGAAGTTGAGAACAGAAAGAAATTGAGTACGTTGAAAAATTGAAATTGTGAACCTTTAAAAATTAAGAACCTTGATTCCATAAATAGATCAGTAATTAGGATTAAGGTGGATTGGCATGCGATTAGGTAGGTCCTAATTACAAGCTCAGAAAAAACTATAAATATGAGTTAAAATTGTGATTTTTGAAACTTCATCTCACATTAATTACAATATTTATTTCTTTTATCGATTAATTTTGTACTGATTTTAACATTATCTCACATTAATTACAATATTTATTTCTTTTATTGATTAATTTTGTACTGACTTTAACATTAGAACATTTTTTCATGTATCTAGGTTGACTGTAATTTTTTTTAAGTGAACTTAACGTACACCTGAAAGAGGTTGAGACGGATATTATATAACCATTTTTATATTATCATTATTAATGTATGCAAAATTTATATACTTGCCGGCAATAATCGGATCATTCACCGAAAGTTATTACAATCAAGATTCTTCAAAATCTACTCACCATTACGGTTATAAAGTAAATTGATAGCCCTTGTGTACGAAAGTGAATTCTCGTGACATGTGATTGCTAGTTTAATAAATGGACTCACTGAATGGGTCTTATTGACTTAAGCGAAAGACCGAAAATAAATTGTAATAGATACTTTATTTTAATGGAATTTGTAAATAAAGATTAATACTTAAATAAAATGTGAACACTTATATAACATTTGTTTAAATAGATAAATTGATTAAAATATTTCTCTAATTTAATTTCTTTAATATGAATTATATACATGAACTTCTTTAATTTGAATTATACACATGAACTGTTATACTTCAACTTACAATTTTTTAACCAACCGGTTCAAAATTAAAATAAAAAGTTATTGATTAATAATATAAATTACAACTAAACTTGTATACATGATATGACTATGAGTATTGCTTTTAGTCTATATAAGTGCAAATTTTGAAAAAACCAGAATATATTTTGATTTAAAATTAAAATAATGAATTTTCAAAAATAAATAAGAAAATACATAGAGTGGGTGGATGGAGTTGGGTGGGTTAACTGTCAATAGCCCAAATCTTTTAAATCTCTGAGTCCTCATTCACTGTTCCTTCACGTTGAAAACACACACTACCCTTCTTTAGTGTAATCTCTCTGCCTTTGCCCCTCCTTCGCCGTATTCTGCTTTAGCAAACATCTTTTCTCTACTGAAACGAAACGAAACCATCGCTCAAACCTTCTTTTTCTATGGAATTGTGGTGTTCTTGTTCTTGATCTCTTGTTCAAATTCTTATGTTGTGTAGTGAGATTTACCTGCATATGGAAAATTGAGGAGACAATAAAAGAATATTGAGACAAGAAAAGAAATTAAGGGGATGCTTGAAATGACTCACTAACTTGAAGATGGAAGATTTATGAAGAACGAAAGGTTCTTGAACACCCTTTTTCTGCTCACGCCTCTATGTCGTCAAAATTAATACCTTCAAGACAATATCATCATAAAATAAAGACGAGAAACAAAGAGAAAAGAGAGACAATAAACATTTGCACACAGTACTATGACTATGAACAACGTACAAACAGAAAACCCAACACATGATCCCTGTTATTTATAATTCTTTTCCGGAAACCTAATAGCGATCGGAAAAAGTAAAAGGATACCCCAATCAGCAATGCTTCTCTCACGTTCCTCTGCCACATGTTTAACTATCTGAGAAAGTAAGTGAAAAAAGGTCATCGGGTTTCAGAAGCACGTTTAATGACCTGAAAAAGAATTTCCCTTGAAATTTTTAGCACAACACGAGGAAGCTCCACAAAAAACTTCGTTTCAAAAAACTATTAATATCTTAACAAATCAATTAAAAAAAAAAAGAAACACTTTTGGATAAGAGCATAGGTATTAAATTAATAAAGCATCAAAATTCAAAGGAATCGAACAGTGCACTGCCGAATCAAATACCACCTGTATGGAAACTCGATCTTCTCTCCCTCCCGCCAAACCTCACGTGCCTCAGACATGAACTCTTATGATATACAGAATTAAAGCCTCCATCAATAGGGTTAATTTTGTGTAGTGTCAAATACAATGCGGAAAGTATTGCATGACAATAATATGTCAGCTTCCTTAGCTCAATTGCTCAACGACAAAGCTCATGAATGGCTTATAAAATGAGCAAACTTGAGAAGATTAAGCATGTTGGCCCTTGGTAAACTTCCAATGGTTTTCTTTAACATTTTCTTAATTTTCGAGGGAAGTGAAGTTTCAACTCAGAGCAGACTCCAACCAGCTTTCTTTCCCATTGAACACCTCTCTTTCATTGTCCTTCTCACATTTTCTGCTTCTTCCCACCTCCCAATGGAGCTATACAAATTGGCCAACATAACATAGTAGCCGTCATTTTCTGGTTCAGAGTCAATAGCATGAGTTGCAATACTTATTCCCATCTCTACTTGATTGTAAGTTTTACAATGACCTAACAAAGCTCCCCAGACACCGCTGTCTGGAGAAATAGGCATAGATAGGACCATAGCCTTTGCTTCCTGCAGATTACCTGATCTTCCCAAAAGATCTATCATACAAGTGTAGTGCTTTAAATTGGGACTCAAAGAATAACTCAGCATTCTCGCGAACACGTACTTTCCTTCTTCAGCAAGTCCTGCATGGGCACATGCTGAGAGAAGAGAGAGGAAGGTAATTTCATTGGGCATAACGTTTGATTCCTCCATACTTCGGAATATCTCCAAAGCAGATTCTGCATATCCATTCATTCCATAGCCTGAAATCATTGCATTCCAGCAAATTTCATCCTTCTCCATCATAGAGTCAAATACCATTCTTGACTTTTGCAGCTGACCACATTTAGCATACATATCAACCAGCGCTGTGCCAAGAGGTAAATTGACTCTAAAACCACTTTCTTTTATGTAGCGGTGAACTCTTTCTCCTTTCTCTAGAGATGCAATGTGGGAACATGCAGAAAGCACTACCACAAGTGTGGCTGTATTGGGCTGCAGTCCTTCTCTAACCATTTTATCAAATAAATCTACAGCATCTTCATGCTGCTTGATGTGAACATGAGACGAAATCAAAGTGTTCCACGACACAACATCCCTCTGCGACCTGTTAAATATTCTCGATGCATAGGTCATCCTACCACATTTTCCATAAATCTCTATGAGCGAGTTGGTGACTGCGATGTTAGCATCCAAAAAACCCTTTATCGCGTTGCAATGAATCGACCTTCCCAAATTAACTGCTCCCAACTGAGCACACGAGGCAATAGCTGAAACTACTCCAATTGAATCAGAACGAATACCAACACATTGCATCTCCCTGAAGAGCTCAACACACTTCACGCCCTCCCCCATTCTATCATACCCAAAAACCATAAAGTTCCAGCACTCTTCGCTCCCGCGACACATTGGGAAAATCCTCTCTGCCAAACTCATCATTCCAAACTTGCAGTACATAAATAACAGCAAATCATTAACTTCCTCAGCATCCACGTACTGTCTCCTTATAATCACTCCGTGAAACGCTTTCCCTTGAGACACATCCATGGAATTACCAAACCCCGAAAGCATGCAGCCAATAACAATCCCATCTGGACGTATTTCGTTTTCCTGCATTTCTCTATACAACTTCACACACTCCCCCATCATCCCAAACCTCGCACAAACCCCGATGATGGACGTCCAAGACAAGAGATCTTTGTGAATCACCTCGCAAAATGCTCGATACGCTTCTCGAGGGAACCCACATTTGGAATACATAGCCAAAACGGAAGACTGTAGAAAAGAAGCAACCCCGTCTTTGATAACCACACCATGCAAGCAAGCGCCTTCTCTCGCAGCCCCGAGATTCCCACACGCGAGAAACCCACCCTCCCACGTTCTAACGTTGGGCTTTTGAGTATCCTCACCAACCTCATGCATGTCACGGAGACACTTCAAACCCTTCTCCGGCTCCCCATTCTGCACGTGGCCGATAATAAGCGCAGTCCAAGCAGCCACATCCCGAACAGGAATTTCATCAAACACCTTGCATGCAAGGTCCATTTCACCACAGCGCGAGTAGAACGACACGAAGGAGGCGGAGGAAGAATGGAAGAGGCCAGTTTTGAAGGCGAGGGCGTGGAGCGAGGCGCCGTGGGGGAGGAGCGAGAGGTGCGCAGAGGCGGAGACAACGATGGGGAGAGTGAAGTGGTTGGGAGAGAGGTTGGAGGCGCGTGTCATGTGTGAGAAGAGGGTGAGAGCGTGGGGGAAGAGGGAACGGGAGAAGAGGGATTTGAGGAAGGAGTTGTAGACGAAGGTGTCTTTGGAGGGAAGAGAGTGGAAGAGGGTGGAACAGGAAACGTGGTCGTTTTGGAGAGAGTCGTAGAGAGAGATGAGCTTTGCAGCAATGAAGAGGTTGGTTGAGTGGCCGCACGTCACCGTGAGCGCGTGGAGGCGGCGGAGGGATTCCACGGTTTTGACGTGGTTGGCGAGCACGATGAGTTCCCCTGCATCATACACGTTGAACCTGCGTATCAACATTGCTATTCACCTCCTAAAGGTTTTCGTATGCACCACGCACTCAACCATTATCAACTTCCAAACAATTAACGTGCATGCTTTACCTCTATCGGCTTCATAGAAAAACAACAAACGTCGTTGTATAGTATTATCAGGTGGCCATACTTTTTTTGTTGTCGGACATGTAACAAACTCGATTTACCATTTTACAGACATGTTTTCATTAATTTATACCGCTACTCCAACATATATAACATGTGTTAAATTAATATTACAATATTTGTGATTTCAGAAAATTAAAGTGAAACCAATAATGCAATTAAATTTATGAGAATCAGCTTCAAAGATTAAGTGCTTGTTGTAGGGAGACAATTCAAGATAATTGTGGGACAAACAAACTTGACGATTCGAGTATTTGTCCCATCTCCTCATAAATTAAATATTTGTTTGTAGAATAATACCATAATCTAATAATCTATTAGTGGATGTGATATGCCTCGAGTGTACTATGAGTGATGATTCAGATATATCTTTTAGTTATATTACTGAGAATAAATAGGTTGATTAGTCAAATTTGACAGTACACAAATTATTAATTTCGAATTAAAAGGGAAAATCCTTGAATAAAAATGGCAAGGGATTCCATGAAAAGGATCATCTAAATTCCTAGTTTTATAATTTAGCTAATTATCGGATTTGTTTGCAGGTATTTTGCAATTAAAAGTAGTTTTATAATTTGTTAAGATCAAATAATAGGCAAACTAATATCTTGTATTAACTAAGTAGTTGAGGTAAAAACAATATTTAAGAATTTAGACAAACTCTTATGCCCTCAACAGTAGGGGTGGCAAAACTGACAAGTCTGGTCTGTTTTGGCCCGGCCTGTCTGTGGCCTGCTAAAAAGGATCAGGTTGGACTAATTTGCCACCAATAAACGGGTTGGATATTGTAACCCGTTTTGTTTTAAGACGGGATGACGGGTCGGCGAGCTGACCCGCGGGCTGGCCTGTCTTTTTTATTTTTTTTTTAACTTTTTATAAATTTTTGTTTATAAATCTATTTTATATATATAAATTTTTTATATAATATAATTTTTTTTTTATTATTTTTAATTTTAAACATAAAAA
>Ga0209589_1009855_pt1 | contig 14195 bp, 5 predicted proteins | sample CowpeawhiteBW_FD_187525 | JGI IMG/M metagenome (GOLD analysis project Ga0209589, IMG submission 187525) | Root nodule microbial communities of legume samples collected from California USA - Cow pea white BW (SPAdes) (version 2) | ecosystem: Host-associated > Plants > Roots > Nodule | place: USA... | reverse complement strand
AAAAAAAAAAAAAAAAGTGCCTAACTGTTATTAAATCCATTTATTACGAGCCGTTTAGCTCTTCACTTTTTTAGTTCATTGCGGCTACCTTTTCAATTTTTTTTTCTGCCATCCTTTTTAAATTTCACTTTCGGCCTTTTCCTTCATATTGGTGGAACTACGGATACTCCTCAAAATAATAAAATTATTTGTTAATGGGCTTAAATAATAATTTAATCTTAGTTTTCGTACGATTTTTTTAATTTTTGTCGTTTTTTAAAATTTTTTATTAATTCAATCTTTGTCAATTTTATTTAATTTGGTCATTTTTGTTAATATGGATAAAATAGTTAATGGATTGGGAACAGTATGTGTCATTTTGTGATTTTTTTTATTAAAAAATATTATTTTTTATTTTAAAAAAATGTCCATGTGTCAAGTTCATATCATGTCACGTGTCATTTTGTGATTTTTTTTAACTTTTTCATTTAAAAAAAATCACGTGTCAAGCCAATATCATGTCACATGTCAGAGTCAGTTATTTATATTCAAGTTGGTCATAATATTTGTTATTTTTTTTCAATTTAGTTCTATTTTTTTTAATTTAACATTTTTGTTCCTCTCCAAATTGAGAAAAAAATTTAATTTGTACATAAATGTTATATACAAATTTAATAAGAATATCCACATAACATTTATATAAAAATTAAATTTTGTCTCAATTTGAAGGACAACAAAAATGTTAAATTAAAAAAAAAAATTATGATCAAATTGAAAAAAAAAATAACGAATATTAGAACCAAATTAAATATAAAAAATTGATCCTAACACATGACATATATTAACTTGAGACATGAATTTTTTTTAATAAAAAAAATAAATTAAAAATAATAATAAAACATTAAAAAAAACACAAAATAATACGTGGTATGAGCTTGACACATGGACATTTTTAAAATAATTTTTTTTAAATGATAAAAGTTTAAAAAATCATAAAAATAACAAGTGACAGCTAATTTTCACAATTAGTTAACTGTTTTAATGATATTAGAAAAATTACAAAATTAAATAAAATATACGAATATTAAATTAAAAAAAATAGAAAGTAATATTAAATTAAAAAAACAAAACAAAAGTTAGGATCAAATCATTATTTTAGCTTCCTAAATTTAAATTAAATCCAGTTTGAATTAAAGTCATGTTATGGTTTTAATGAATATTTATTAAGTGTAATGAGCATATTCGATTCGTTTATGATGAGTTTTAGTCTTTCTTTCTTTTCTTTTTGTAAAGTTCTGTTCGAGCTATGCATCGACTTAATTGCAGGTTTGGCAAGTTGTGATTGTTGTTGCAATACGAACCAGAAACAACTAGTAAACACTAAGTTAGAGTCCACCTATATACGTCATGTCCCTTTCACGTGCAGTGTCGACAATATACTACGTAAAAAAACTATTTAACAACTGTTACTTTCGTTCCTGAGTTTAATCAAATCAAATTTAGTATTTTTATTAATATTACTTCAATCTTTTTAAAAAACCGATCATAACTTTTAATTTAGATCAAATAATAAGAATAGTAGTTGGTTATTAATATTGATTGTCCATTACAGTTTTTTTTTTTCTTTGTGTACAAACGCTAAAATGAAATTGTTAAAAAATAAATTCACAATGTATTTCTGTCCCTTTCTTTTCTCTTTTCAACCCCGGATTCAATTTTCAAACCAAAGCTTATCAACTTTTTTACCAAACACCTTTTAATTTCAAATCTGACAAATAAATTGTACCTCTTTTTATCTTAGTTACTATTTCCAATTTTGATTCAAAAGTGGCTTTGAGTAGAAAAAAAAGTTGAATGAGAGATACCCACAAGATTTCCTTGGTTAGGAAAATAAAAAATAACAGGAAAGGAAAAAACGGAAATAAAAGAAGAAAAGTGAAAAACAACTATCTTAAAATAACTGAGTTGTAAAATAAATATGAAATATATTTGTCAATATATCAGAAAAAGCTTATATCATTCTCTTGGTCCAAAATAGATGATTTGCTATAACATAGGATTCATTCAATTAGTTTCTTTTTTCTTTTTCTGTGTTTCTCTTGGCGCTTCGATGAACTTTGTTTTAACATGAAACATTCTTCCTATTAAATTTATTATTTGACGATCTTTACAATTTTTTTGTACCAATATATTATTGAAAGGAGGATGATAAATCAATTTGTGTTTATGAATATTATTGATTTTGACAAAAAAAATTAAGTGATATTTGATTTTTAAATTGAATATTGGATGAGGTTACGAGTATATATTGACATAATTTTACTTCATATACATTCTCTATTATTGTCATAGTGTCACGGTTTAAATTTATAAAACCATTCAGTGTATTGGTTTACTTTAACTTTATTTATCACACAATCTTTTATTGTTTAATATTTAAAAAGTTTATCTAAATATAAAAAATATTTTATCTCATATTTAGATATGACAAATAAACTGTCTTTGTGAGTATTGTCTGAATACATTTCTATTTTGGTGGATAATTCCTACATTGACTAGGTATGAGTATGAGTATGAAGAATGCTCGACTTTTTCAATTGGGTATGGAGATGTACATATCCCTACCATAATACTCGTCCCGCCGTGTCTCCATCACCGTTTAAATTATATATATATATATATATATATATATATATTACATTTTTTTCTAATTATTTGGTTTATCATGAAACTCATTCGCATATCTAATTCTCATCTTATTATAACCTTTATGTAATTATATTTAAAATGATGATGTCAATTAAAAAAAATTTATGTCTCACATTTGTATATTTCTATTATTTTTGATATTTTTATTTATTGTATTTCAAATGAGAATGTTTAATACTCTAAACTTAAGTGTTTAACAATATAAACATTTCATTTACTAGGTAATATAAAAAAATACTTATTATTATTAAAAAAAAAATTCATTTGAAGAACTCTTTTATTTCGCTAAAACAAATTTTTATTTATTTTTCAACTATTGAGTATATATATTGATATTTGAAAGGTTTTCTCAAATCTCTACGGTATTTTTCATCTTATCATACCCTTAATTATATATTTATTTATTTATTTTGTGCAATTTCTTTCAATAGACTCTTAAATTGTTCATAAGACTCACATTTGTTAGTTGTTGAATATTTTTATTTGTTGTTTATTTTCATCATGTAGAATACTATTTCAATATATTTTATCTAATTTATTTTTTATTTTCTAACTCATTATCAATCATACTATAATTTTTTCACTATAATTGTATAAATAACTTTTATTTACTACAATATAAAAATTTAATGTAATTGCCATGGATATTTTTTTATCACCATCAAACAAAGTTAAAAAAAATACAAGATCTATGTTAAATTTTTCTTATGATGTTTATTATTTATTCTTTGCGTCATTTTAATCAAGTGATGTATTATAACTTTTATTAGTGTATAAAAAAAGATTCATTAGAATTTAAAAAATTAAAATAAACAAACATTTAAAATATATTTTAATTTTAATATTTGTTTTCCTTTTATATATTTTTTAAAATATTTTTAAATTATATCAACTAGGTTTCATTAATGTTTGGAAATTTAATAAATGTTTTGGTTCTTATGAAATTTTGTTGGTATTCTAATCTAAAATGTAAACAATTATTATTTATTTTAAAGTATTTGACATCAGAGAAACAATCATTCTTATAATATTGAATATTTGATAATATTATGTTTCTTTTACCATAATTTTTATTATTTTATAAAAATTAATTAAAATTAACATTGGAGCAGTAAGAAAACGGGTACATGTATGGGTGTGAGATTATATCTGTTACCCAGTGGTGATGAAGATGAGACAAAAGTTTAATACTCGTTGGATTTGGGTATGGAGATGATGATGAATTTTTTCAATGTGTATGAGATAGCGAAACTCGTCCCTGCCCGTCTCATTATCATCACTACTCATATTACAATATACATTCTTTTTACAATTTCATTAAAATGATATATTTCATTTGAAAAAAAAAATACAAAACTCAATTTTATAAAATCAAATAGATTATAGACATACATTTGATTATTTATATGTTTTTAATATTATTTATTAATTATTTTTTTTCACATAAAAATATCTTAATTTCAAATAACCAATTGTCTAAACTTTTACCATACATTATTTTGATATTAAATTATTGATAATATCATACTTTTTATTATATTTAATTAATATTTAAAATAATAAAATTTACTGATATGTATTCTATCCAATGAAAATAAACACAAAACAAAAAATTAATAGGCACTAAATATGAAAATAAAATAGAAATAAACTTTTACTTTAGAAATATAAATAAATAAGATAATCAAAGTCATAGCTTCCACTAAATTATTATCCTTAATTGAAAATAATCCATAAATTCAAACTATATTTGATTCAGAGATTCACAAACATTTCCATGAATCTTGATACCTAATTAATAGTTTTCATATCAAAGTAATAAAATTAAAAACACTTTTATGTTTTGATGGTATAAAAATCAATTAAATATTTTCTGTTTTTCCAACAAAATCTTATTGATTTTACATACTTAAAAAATTGAACTATGAAAACAAGATTTTAAAACGAACGTGTATTAAGAGTTATGATAGTAATTTAAGTGTAGCATATTTTGTTTTATCCAGAATTTCAAGTGAGGAAAAACGAACATGTTTTTCATACACAGACAGTGAATAACAACAGTTGAAGTTAAATAAAATAAGTAATCCGTTTGACAAAAAAAAAAAAAATGATTAAGAAGAAGAAGGAGAAGAAAAGGCATGGGGGAAACACAGGTCAGAGAACTGAGAAGAAGGAAAAGAACAGCAAAGGCACCCACCTGACCTAACATAACCAAACAAACCCCTCACCCCAATTCGCGTTTTCCTCTTCTCTCCTTTCTTCTGGTACGTTCCTTTTCCTTCCGATTCCAACTTCTTTCTATCGCTCTCCCTCCATTTTACACATTTCATTTCATGCTCTGTTCATTTTTCTTTTCATCAATGTTACACACTCATTCGTTAATTGATTCCTTTTTTTTACTTTAATTTTGCCTTTGACTGCTTTTTTCGCTGCTTGTGTATCCAATAATAATTTAGTTTTTCAATTATACTCTATCGTTGGTTCGAGTGAACCTACCTACCTACCTACCTACCGTTGAATTTTATCGCCTCTGCTCTTCTTTTTTGATCAGCCGTTTCCTTTAAGGGTGGGATAATAATTCCATTGAAGGCGTTTTTGATGTTTTTTTTTTGTTTGAATTTTCAGGATTTCTCTCTGAGTTCACCTTCTCCGAATCGGCTTTAGTCTTCTTCATTCACCGCGAAATTCATTGTAGCGGATCTGACTTGGGTTTTGGGCGGTCTGCAGACACTGCATGCGTATGGGGTAGGTTTCCTGAATGTGACCAAAGATATTTATTTTCCTTTTTAACGTTTCTTCTATTTTATCACTTTATGGGTATTGAAGCGAATTATATGACTCGGCTGATTATTTACTCTGCGGTGATATCTGAGAATATTCTTTTAATTTTTTTCTTTAGTGATTATTGATTTGGTTGTCTTGAAAGTTTGAGTAAGGGGCTAAGCTTATCTATGAAATTAAATAATCGGTGAATCGGTTTATATGTCCTTTTTCTCTCCTTTGACGTAGAAACAGAAGTGAAACAAAAACCATAATAATTTAACACTAGTCTTAATTTTCTGAATAGAAGTGGTTGGAATGCTCGCAGTAAGTGGAGGAGAAAAAACAGGGTATTTCTCTGTTTGCTGAAAACAAAAGAGTGCACGTAGTGTTTGGAAGTTTGTCAAAATTCTTAACTTCCCTTCTGTTTAAAAGACCATCCTGTTTAGATAACTAATGATTTGAAGTCATGGTTAAGGACCAAATTATGCAATATATACTTGAAGGGGAATACTTCGATGTTCTGTATAATTTTCATTTAGCCTTCGTGAGTGCCTTTTAGGAAAAAAAAAGAAGAAAAACTTTACCATTGATTGGATGTTGTTTATCTTTTTTTTCACTATATATCTCTTTCAATCCTCTGGTATGCACATAATGTTAAGTACTGGGATGATTCGCTTTTCAATATAATGGCATATATGAATACGCGCTAATTCACACATAATGCGGTCAACATGTTCACATCATTCGTGAAAATAAATTTCTGGTAGAAGCTGCCAATTTCATTGCATCCAATTATATTATTCCACACTGCAGGGTGCTGTTGTTGATCGTGCATACCTCCAACCTATATAATATATACATTACACGTATAATAATACATAGTGAATATTGTTCGCCCAGTCTTAAAACACCTTTGTGGTATGTATGTGTTAGGCCACACAAAAAATACCAAAAAGTTTTCTAGGGCATATTCTCTCTATATCTTGCTATGTGACGTTACATATATGAAAAGGATTTATCGAGTGAGAATAATTGTTATTGTAAAAGTATTAAAGTTTGAATTTATATTTATAATCAACTTCTTCACAATAAAAAATGTCCTCATTTAAGACTCTCCTTTATATGTATACATACACAAATCTTATCCAGCTAGATACAAGTTCTGCCAGCAAAGCATATGAGAACTAAACCAGTAAACTCTAATCTGATGTTTTGTAAGACAAGCCATGTATACATGTAAAAGAAATTAAGATGAGAATACCAGCAGAGAATTGTACCTTGGAATAGAGAAACTGGAGACTTTGAAGTTTGAACAAAGAGAGATCTAGCCTTAACTATAAAGGAATTGAAAATTTTATATGCTTGAGTTATAATATTTTTTTCTTGTTGAACCTGCTGCAGGAAGAAATTCTACCCATTCGGTTGAGACTCCTGGATATCTGTTTGGAATTAAACTTATCACACTCACTTTGGTCATAATGTGGCCCATATATTTGCTATTCAACAAGATTCTCAAGACTGGAGATGAGAGAGAACTAAGACGAGATCATTTGAATGCGATAGATCCATACCTCTTTCAGCAGCCATCATGTAACATAGATTCCCATCCTCCCTCCTTGCTCTGTTCACACTTCCCTGAAGTAAGAGCATGTGTTTGTGGCTGAAAACTTATTCTCTACTTTTCTACCAGAAAAAATATTATTTACTTAAAGTTTATCTAATTATGCTATAGGTACCGCATGTAAACCAAATTTATACATGGGATTGTGGCCTTGCTTGTGTCTTGATGGTTTTGAAAACTATTGGTGTCAACAACTACGATATTCAAGCACTGGCTGAACTATGCTGCACGAATAGGTCTTTTCCTTTATAAAAGTTTAAAATCGTAGTTACTCTGTCATATGAAATTCTTGAAGATCCTAGACTATATATGCATGGCTATTTAGAACTCAACTAAGAAGGAAACATAGGTCTAATGGAAGGTATAGACTAATTAAGAGCTTTATAATTGGAAAAAAATCCATAGGTCTAATGTTTAATGGTCGTGGTTCCACTAGATGTGGTGTCTGGTCCGTTATCCGTCGTGATTCCTTGCTTAGTTCGTTGAATGTGGAGTTCCCTGGTGTTTTGGGCTTGCATAACCAATAGGTTTTATGATACTTGGGAAATACATATTTTCTCCTTATGTGTGCGTGTGTTCAGATTAAAATCTTTCAGTTGCTAGTGAACATACTAAACCAGATTCATTGGAATAAAATAATTGAAGTATTGATAAACAACTCATATCAATAAAATATTTACTCCATGTGATATTTTGAATTCGAAAGTCAGATCAAAAGTTTACTTCAGAATTCATGCTATTGTAAATAAACCATGAAATGGCAAATATTCCTTACCCTATCAGTTAGCATTTCAGAAAGCCACTTGGAAGATGGTCATATGTATTCATAGATTTTCAAATGAATATGAAATGTGGTAGTTCAATATGAGAATTTATGATGAACTTCTGACTAGACTCACTGTTTACTTCTGTTTTGCAGCATTTGGACTGTTGATTTGGCATATTTATTACAGAGATTTTCTGTCACTTTTTCCTACTTCACGGTGACCTTTGGTGCAAATCCAAACTATTGTGTTGAATCATTTTACAAGGTGATTAACTGTCATGCCAAAATAGTTACCATCACTTTATTTTTAATTGGTATTAGTAAACCCTGAATGCAGTCATCAGGAGACTTTTGAAACATCAATTTGGTCATGAAATCATGGTTTTTGGTCATCAAACAGTAACTTGGGTTTGTGATGCTGCAAAACTATGTTTTGAAGTCTGAAGAGTATATAGATGTAATAATTTTTAGAAGAGAAAATTCAATTTCAATAATGTTGAGGACTTAAATGGGTATTTGACTCAAGTGTTTGCTCGTGTGTCTAGTTGAAGAAATTGAAGATATAATTTTTTTGTTTGATGTTTGATAAGCAAGTTGTGAATATATAACTTCAGTGAGACTGGTCAAGATATGAATTTGAGAAATATTGGTATCAGAATATTTTATTCAAGAGGACATTTTATTGGCATGGGGTTAGGTGATTCACCAGTGTTAGCAGAAAAGTTTTGCCCAAAATGTACCAAAGCTTTGCTCAATGTTTTATTGATAATCATGAATTCATGATTTGGTAGGATGGGTGCCATTTTATAGGTTATGGCATGTCCATATTATGATTGCCAATTTTTAGGGAACCATGCCTGTTGATTTTTCTTCTCCGCACATTCAATACTTTGTCTACCAATTGCATAAGGTTGATAGTACTTTGTTGTAAACATTCCGAAGGAGGAGCTGCCTAATGATCTTGTGAGAGTGGATTTACTATTTCAAAAAGCAATGGAAGCTGGGATTGATATACAGGTATGCTGCATGCCTGCACCCTTTTTGTTGAATCCCTCGAGTATCAATCTGATAGAAGTTACGAGTTTGTCTCCTATTGGAGAGAAGAATGAAAATGTTACAGCATTTCTTTCCATTAGTTTTATTGTTATGTTTGTTTGTCTTGACAATTGAAAGAAAATGACAAGTAGAGCTTTTGGTTATTATCTTAGTAGTTTTACTTCTATGTGGAGATTTTATTTGCTTATGGCTTCGTTTCTTTACAAGTGGCCTACAAACCTTTTGTTAGGAATGACACAAAAATAGAAAATATATATATATATATATATATATTTTAGAGTTAAGTGGAAAAAACAGAAAATAGGAGAGATGCTTCTCTTCCAAGGGTTCCCCCCTTCACAAAGGATTTCTCATTTCACAGAGCAAAAGCTCAATCTGCAAATGATTCAAGATAGGGTGCCTCTTCCTTTACATCTTCCTGCTACTTATTACCTTTAAAATCCCCTCGAACTGACTAACCTACTAACAAACTACAATAACTGCCCTAACTTCTAAAAAATTTCCAATCCCCGTTTTCTTACAGTGCAGGTCAATTAGTGCAGAAGAGATTTCTATTCTCGTATTATCTGGGAAATATATTGCTATTGCATTAGTTGACCACAACAAATTGAGGTACAATTTTATTATAATCCCTTCTTTACTGGCTTTTAAACTTTGTTCCAACTATATTTACATATTAAGCCAATTACTCACACCAACTTTAGATAGCACCTGAGGTAAACCAAGTTCACTCATTGACAAACTCTTATTTAGAAAACTGGCTACCCGAGGTGTAATTTAAATTCTTTACAGTTTTCATTTTTTTTCCCCAATAATGTCGTTTTCCTTGGTGATGGGCAATTCTAGCTGCTTCTGAAAAGGTTCTGTTTCAGTCCTGTTTGGCAAGAAGGTGTTCCTGTGCCTGGTGTCGCCAACAACCCTGGCTATACAGGTGAACATCTATATTTTAGCTTTAGGTTATTTTGCATCTATTTTTGATGTATTCTTTCCTGGTGGAATTGGTACCTACAATTGTAGTATGCATGTGAGCAACATTTCTCTTTGATTTACCCCAGCTGTGTGATGTTCAAGATAACTTCTTCATATATAAGTTTAGTCAAATAGACATATTTTATTATTTTATTAGGGTAATGGGAAGCAAACATTTTCATTAATTTTCGCTGACCTTCCTTCAAGAAGACATGTTAAATCTGATTTTATTTTGTTTTCCTTTGTATATTTGACAGTGATGTGGTACTACTTAGAATACACAATTCTCTACTCCAGTAAAACCCTTGTGCCAAATTTATGTTGAAGATCATATATTTCAATTTAACTCATAATATTATACCCGTTGATGCATTTTTATTTTGTAAACAAAATTGTTATTTAAAATTGGAGAAAAACACTTAGGTTTTTGTTCACGAGTAAAACTTTGGACAATGCATCAACATTGTTAAGTTGTCTGGTTGGAGGTCTGCAGCAATCTCTAAGGTTTTTTCTACACTTGTAACTGTCGTAGGTCATATCCACAATTCTCTTATAGATGATTATCCATTTGAAACATAGTTATTAGACCAAACCGGAATCCCGTGTGCCCTTCAGACTCGGTAAGCTTATTATTGGTCTTTAAGAGCTGATGCAACCTGAGCTGTTTGCTTTTTCTCAAATTCTATAAAATCCTTATATTGACCTCTCCATTCATTAATATGCTTCATGAACTTGAGGTCCTAGCTCCATCATTTTTAGTCACCTCATAAGTTTCACAACCCAATGGTGTTCCTTTTCTCAATATTTGATATTTCCATTTTCTTTCAAATCCTTCTCAAAAAATAAGTTATTTTTATTTTTATGGAGAAAGCTAATGCAAATTTTATATATTACACTGTCTTGTTGCTAAACTAAGTGCTTTGGCTGAAAAATTATTTCAAAGATCGATTGCTGTTGGTATCCTAAAGTTCTAATTCTTGAACGCCAAGATTACATTTGTTTCCAACTGCAAATAAGAGCTGATATTTGTGTAATGTGGGAGAAACTAGTCGATATCCCCGGCACAGATTTTTAATTCTACTAATATTTATCCTAGTAGCATAAATTAATCTATTTACTGGATTGTTAATAATTGGCAATTTCTTTTGACAGGTCATTATGTGTTGATATGTGGCTATGATGCTAGAGCGGATATGTTTGAGATTAGAGATCCTGCCAGCTCTAAGTATACTCTTTTCCGTCTTTCTACCTTTTATATTGAAATTTTCTGTACGATCCTATGTTTTTCCTCATTAATATATTTACCATTATATTTGGATCACAATTTGATATGTGGATCCAAAACTCATTATTGATGAATTATTCATTTTTTAATTTATTTTCAAGAAAAAAAATTCTTAGAGCATATTATGGTCATATAAAATGTACGAAATAATTGTTTATCTGGATACCATTGTTTGGAAGCCGTCTTAGTTGTGGTCACCCTTAGCCCACCTTACTTGCTGTCTCTTTGAAGGTTGCCTTAATTGCAGCCTCAAGGTTGGTGGTTTAGTTCCACATCCACTAGAAATATGGTCTAAATGGAGCTCATAAACAGTTCTCACCTTACAAGTTGATTTGGTGAAGCTGCTTTAGATCATAAAACAATTCTAAGACATTACCAAAGTCTACACTAAATCTATTGTTGGGTCACCTGCACTTGCTTTGCTACATTTTCGGCCCATTACCTTGGGCATAAGTGGTACTTATTTGCGGTGTCTTAGGGGTCTATCTTAGTAGCCACCTTAACGGTGGTAGTTAGTTACACATTGATTAGAGATGGGATTTAAATAGATATGGTAAAGTTTGGACAATTTTTACCCAACGAGTTAGTTATGTGGAATTGATTCAAGTTTTAAAAACAAATTATAAGAGTCATCATTTTTCCGTTTTCGTCCCTTTTACCATGTTTTGTCACAAATCCTCTGTATTTTTCTTGTAATTTTTGTGTTAGAGCCTAGGAATAATTTAGTGCATGTTCAAAGTGTCATTCAACGCAATGGCTTGTAGATCCTTTGGGGGGAAATCTCATTTTTCTGAAGTAAAATCGTATGTCATATTCAACTGCATGGGTTTGTTCAAAGGTATATTACTCCTTAAGTTCAATTACATAGATATTGCATACTGTCCTTTGAAGACAACGTTGCACAGAAGTTTTACGGTCTTGTATTCTATGAATCAAACAATAATTTTTTAATACCTGAATCTACAAATTTAGGTAACATCTGGGAGGAAAAACTTTCTATGATAGAGTTTTCCAATGAAACGGGCAAGAAGAAATATGTTAAAGTAGAGTTCTTGTAAGTCATATGGCAACTCATTTTTCAAGCCAACCTATTAATTCTAGATGTAATTTTATGCCACATGAGAATAAAGTTTATTTTCTGCCTACTCACTTATTCATTGTTTCTCAATAAGGGCTGCATTTGCTTTGTTGAGCATTCATATTTATGTGCTTTTTGAGAAAAATGCTCTTTCCAGTTCCAGTATCGATGCAATTTACCTAGTCAAATAGATTTTTAATGATACCGATAATAGATCATTTGTTAACCCTTCTGTTTTATTGGATAAATCATTATTTATACATGCCTTAGATGAGGAAAACGGTTTGAGAATATTCTTAAAATTTATGTGTTATGTTTCGTTATCCTAGCTCTATTCTCTTCACAATAGCTGAATTTGCTGATATAGCAAAGGACACATCGCAAACGATGGAAATGACAATGTCAAATAGCCAATTTTTATATTATTATTTTCATAAAAAAAGTATATATGTTGGAATATGACAAACATATGCATATAATTTGAGTGGATAAATAGTTACCTATTCTTTTTTCTGATTTTTATCCTAAAATAAGAGTTGACTGATCATCTTTATAAATTTACAAATTCAAAATTCTGTGAATTATATATGCAGGAAGCACAAGAGGATTTCTTCAAAGTCTTTAGAAGAAGCTCGCAAAACCTTTGGCACTGATGAGGATCTTCTTTTGGTAAGAATCTTATACTCCAAATCATCTTTTACGAAGCTATTTGATAACTAATATTGGCTAATTATATGCATATGCTTGACAGTATTTAAAGAGCAATGATATATTGGCAAGCTCATTTACTCGTACAACCAGATGACAACTTCATTTATAATTCATCAATTACATATTCATATTATTATATTAATATAGTGTAAAATGATTGTTTTAGCTGTGAAAGTGTTGTTTTTCTTAAAAATTCTTTGGAGATGAAAAATAATTTTAAGATAATTAATTTCATTTGGATGCAACAACAAAAAAAATCAGTTTTTGCGTTGGATAAAAAAGGCATTTATGAAGTTGAAAGGAAAAAAAATGTTGAAAAATTATCTTGTTATAAATTATCAAATTTATAAAATCAGCTTCTTTTTTAGGAAAAAAAAGTTTTTTGCAAATTTCAGCTTTCACAAACATTTAGTTTAAATTGCAAACAACTTATTTATCCCAAAAATTGTTGAAATCTTTAAAATTAATATTTGTCAAACATGTTTTTATATACTTTTGATTAACTTATCAAAGTTTGGGGAATAAGAGCAGGAAGTGAGAATTTTCCGAATCTAACTTGAAGTGGAGGGGTTTCCTCGTATTCTAGCCTTGAATTAAATTCCTGTAGTCATTGAAAAGACAGTAACATTTGTTTAAAAGTTAAATATCTTGGGTTCATCATACCAAAGTACAAAAAATAAATGAAAGTTTTATTCAAACACTTATCATAATTGTGTCAAACTGATACTTTTCAGGAGTAAAATGCTTAATAGACCCATATAGGGATTATATATTTTGTTGGTAAGATGGTTAATGTGATGTCAGAGTGCAACCATCATCATCTTCACTCTGGACTTTGAATGGCCGTTTTGACCATCGTTTATTCTTTTTTTAATTTATATAACTTGTTTATGTCATAAATTAGTTGTAGGGAATGTTAAAAACTCATTCTTTAATGTTAGATGAATTCCATGTGTAATATATAGGTTGCACTCTATTTTTTGGAACCTAAGTGATTTAGTATGTTGAAACAAGTTTGTAAAAAGAGCATATTTGTAGGATTTCAATTTGTCTTGTATTCCTGCTTACTCTACTCAATTAACAACGTGATAGTAATGGTGTTTTTTCCTTGCATGGCCAAGCAGATATGTTTGGAGAAGAGCAATAATCATCATCAATCTTCTCTGCAACTGTCCATTGATGTCAATAGTGATTATTGATTTTCTTGTTTCGCAATAATTTGTCAGTTTCATTGCTGTTTTTTTTTTTTGCATATATT
>Ga0209589_1009852_pt1 | contig 14200 bp, 10 predicted proteins | sample CowpeawhiteBW_FD_187525 | JGI IMG/M metagenome (GOLD analysis project Ga0209589, IMG submission 187525) | Root nodule microbial communities of legume samples collected from California USA - Cow pea white BW (SPAdes) (version 2) | ecosystem: Host-associated > Plants > Roots > Nodule | place: USA... | reverse complement strand
TCAAGAGAAAGGGATGATCTCAACAATTTTCCTCCCTCTCTCCTCTAACGGTTTTTCCTTTTAACACACTGCTGCTAGGTCACGTAATCCTTCATCCATACGCTCTCTTTCCTGGATCGTGTAATTCTATTGTTACCCTTGCCTCCTCTGCTCTCATCCACGTGTCCCAACTTCATTGGTTTGATTTTAAGGGTCTCTAGCTCATTTTCCTGTTGCACTTTCATTACACTTCCTTCACTTCTTCAAACATTTTCTGGTTAACTCCAAAAATTATCTTAGAGAATCTATCATATGTTATACTCTTCCCTTTCATATAGGATGTGCTAGAGCTTTCTCCACCCTTCTTCATATGGTAGGCATTAACATAAAATTATTTGACAATGAGATCGTTGTAGCTCTTCTCTAGTGTGATCAGTTTTTTCCGATGCTTATTCTCAATCATCCTCATTAAGTCTTCATATTCTCCTTCATGCAGCTTAACCCTCCTTTCATCCAATTGTGCAAACCCTTCTTACTTGGACCTTGTCATGAACCTAAATCTGTCTAAGCTCTCCACTCCACTTTCATGCGTTGGAGAACTTCATTTTGATGGAGGTGGAGGTGATTTCTGTTACTCATGACGTGGGCTAGGCTAAGGTGTGGGTTGAGATTCTGGTTGTGGCTATTGCTACTCAAGCCTTGCGGTTTCATCAGCCCTATTGGTGTAAGTGTCATTAAATGACTTTAGGTTGACAATAACAGGGCTTTTTATCCTTTTGACAGTGGTATTGATTCTCTTTTCCTTAGAGAATACTGGGATATCATCCATAATCCTTAGAGAAAGTTTTTGCAAAACCTCAAAAATCTCATTTTTTTTTTCATAGAAACAGGGGAATACTTGAACTAATTTTACAATGCAAATTCTACACCTTTTCAATTCTTCAAGGATTTCTAAAGTTAAAACAAGAAAAGAAGATGATAATCAGAACTCAAAAGCTTCTTCATATCAGAAATCACTTTAACCTTAGAAGATGAACATGCATGCTTTTAAAAAGCAACATTTCTTCTTTTTCAACCATAAAAACCTCATTCGAACGTAAATGTAGTTTAAAACTGCTTATTGATGCTTGAAATGCATAAAATCAGTTCATTTGATTAGAAAAATCTCATTTTCGTGATGAACCCATGATTAATGAAGCTTAAGCGAACCCTAATACATGTGGAGAATGAACACAGAGAATGCACAGAGTTTTCACAACTTAATGTGAGAAACCCTAACCTGAGTTTGATTGATGTAGAGAAAGTGAAAGAAATATATGTGAGGTTGCTTGAGAGATTTTGAAAGCAACGAGAATGTGAAGAGGTAGTAGAGTAGTAGGGTGAGTTTGAGTGATTGACTATTTAAAGCTTACTATCAGTTATAAGTTTTTAAGTTTAAAAACTTAAACTTTCATTTGAAAATCCCATGAAACAAGGCCTAAGCGCAAAATAATGGTGCTTGAGCGCAAATCACATTTGTTGAAGTTATTCACCTTATTTATATATTCCATTTCTTTCATTAACATTACTTAGACTTCAAACTTTTCTCAAGACATCCCAATTGATAAAATTCTTACTAAATGCATCCAAATGAAAAATTTATGCACATATAAACAACTTGGGTTTCTCCCAAGAGCACTTGCTTAAGTCAACACCTTTTTCGTCATGGCTCTTTCAAACTAGTGATTATGGTGAGTTCCTTGTAGTCATAACCCAAATAATCTTTAAGTCTCTGTCCATTCACCATCCAACTATTTTTAGTGGCTAGATCTTCTATCTTAATTGCCCCATAAGGCTTCACTTCCTTCACTTTGAATGGTCTAGATCACCTTAATCTCAATTTTCCTGGAAATAGTTCCAGTCTTGAGTTGAATAAGAGAACAGGTTGGTCTGGACTAAATTATCTTTTCATGATCCTCTTGTCATGAAATGCCTTCATTTTGCTCTTGTAAAGGGAGGCAAATTCATATGCTTGTAAAAGCATGAATTTGCCATTTCCTATTTTCACCGGCAGGTTGTAAATCATAGTTAAGAGTTTTTAAGGCTTAGAATTCCTTGTGTTCGAGCTCCACAAGTAAGTGACAAGCTTTGCCATATATTACCTCAAAGGGTGTTAGGCTAGTGGCAGTTTTGGCTACATTTCTGTACGTCCACATTCCTTCATCAATTTTCAAGGCCCAATCCTTCCTTGAATTTGTTGATGTTTTTTCCAAAATTCTTTTCAATTCTCTATTGGAGACTTCAAATTGGCCATTCATTTATGGGTGATAAGGTGTTTCTACCCTGTGTTTTATTCCATATTGCTCTAACACATTTTTTAGTTGCCTATTGCAAAAAGTGAGTGCCACCATCACTGATTAGCACTCTTGGTGAGCCAAACCTGCAGAAAGTATTCGTTTTCAAGAATTTGATCACGGTTTTGGCATCTACAGTTTTGACAACTATAGCTTCTACCTATTTTAAGACATATTCTAGTGCCACAAGCATGTATTCATTGGAGTAAAACATTGACAATGGTCCTACGAAATTAATTCGGCAACAGTCAAAGATCTCAATCTCCATTATGCTTTGAAAAGGAAGTCCATGTCTTTTGGATATGCCTCCTGCTCTTTGCTCTTTGACATTTGTCACATCTCTTGCAAAATTTATTTGCATCTTTGAATAAGGTAGGCCAGTAAAAACAAGATTGCAACACCTTTGGTGCAATTCTTTCTCTATTACAGTAACCTCTATAATGTGAGTTGTAACAGTGCCATAACACATCCTTGATTTCTGCACCAAATATGCACCTTTTTTAGTAAACCATTAAGGCCAATTTTGAACAGGTATGGACCATCCCAAACAAACTGTTTGGCAAGCTTAAACAACCTCTTCCTTTGGTGCCAATTGTATTCTTTAGGGATTGTTCTAGCAACCTTGAAATTAGCCATATATGTGAAGCAAGTTATGTCTTGTATTGAAAATAATTGCTCATCAGTAAATTATTCAATAATTTCACCTTCTTGATTGGTGATTTCCTCATTGCCTAGTCTTGATAGGTGGTCTGCTACAAGGTTCTCATTTTCAGTTTTATCTTTATGGTCAAAATGAACTCTTGCAGCAGCATAATCCACCTTATTAGCTTTGGTTTGGAATCATTTTTTTTTTCATTGGATACTTGATAGCTGCATGGTCAGTGTAGGCTATGATTGATGATCCAATTAGATATGCTTTAAACTTTTCTAGTCAAAATACTATTACTAGAAGCTCTTTCTTAATTGTTACATAGTTCACTTAAGCTTTATTGAGTATTTTGCTTCATAATGAATTTTGTAAAAGTGCTTGTCTTTTCTTTGGCCTAAGAAACTCAAATTGCAAAATCACTAGCATCACATATTAATTCAAAGTCAATGTTCCATTCCGGTGCAAAGATAATTGGAGTTGTGCTTAGCTTCTACTTGAGCGTTCAATGCTTCCAAGCACTCTTCACCAAAAGAGAAATTCGATATTCTTTTAGAAGCGGATTGTAAAGAGGTTTTGCTATCTTTGAGAAGTCCTTTATGAATCTTCTATAAAATCCAAAATGTCCAAGGAAATTTCTGATTCCCTTGATGTTGGTGTGAGGAGGAAGTTTGTCTATAATGTCCACCTTGGCTGGATCAACTTCTATGTCTTTTTCAGAGATTTTGTGACCAACCACAATACCTTCCTTAACCATAAAATGACAGTTTTGCTAGTTGAGCACTAGGTCAATTTATGCCTATCTTTTGAGAACATTGTTGTTGAGGTTTTCAAGGCATGATTCAAAAGATGAACCAAAGATCGAGAAGTGATCCATAAAAAAATCTATGCATTTTTACACCAGGTCTGAAAAGATAGCTAACATGTATCTATGAAATGTGGTTGGAGCATTGCACAATGTAACATCCCTTTCGAGATGTCACATGCAATTTTTTTTTTCTTTTCAAACCAACGAAAATACTATGATACTATCTTATAAATAGGAACTTTGCAGAACTTTTATTTCATAAATACTCGTCCAAGTTTATTCAAATAAAACCACACAAAAATACCCAAAACCTTTATAAAGGTTCCATTACAATTCTTTCAAACTAGGAAAATTCAAAGGAAAATCCAACATAAAAGAAATCCAAAATTCTTTTCAAAAGCTTTCCAAAACTCCCAAATAACATCAACAAGGGTGAAATAACCAGATAATGGAACCTATGCATTTCAATGTGAGACCTTTTTGGCCCCACACTAGGGCAAGGAAGAGATTATGTCGCGGTTATTTTGACTTTTTGGCTTCAGTTTTACACCCGAGGCATATGCTGGCGAGGTAAAAAAAAAGATATGTTTATGCCTCGGTTATGAACCGAGGCATATGCAAGGGTTATTGCCTATGCCTCGGTTCTAGAGGGAACCGAGGCCTAATGTGCATCGCAAATTTAAAAAAAAAAATTACTTTCTAACCCAATAATCCTTGTACACACACCTACACCAACCATAGTATGCCACATCATCATCTTCTACCTTCTTCCAAATCAGAAACCCTAGCCACCATTCAAACCCTAAATGCCGCCAGTGTGTCGTCACCACCATCTTCGACCACCGCATCACACTGGAACAACTTCAAGATGCCTTCATTCATCTCGCCGGCGACACGGAACAGCCTCTCTTCACCACCATATCTGAACAGAAAACGTGAAACATCCCACGACTAACCACCATGAGCCAAATCGCAACTTCAACACACACATCAACGTTCAAAACCCACTAGAGAGTTTTACGATTTGAAAAAGGAGAAGCACATACCTACAAGTGAGATTGAATGACGACAACAATGGAGGAGGCCCGCACGACGAAGGAGGCATGTTCAACGGCAGACTGGTGGTGGAGAGACGAAAATGCAGCTACGTGGAAGAAGGAACCTTTGTGTTCTGCAACACTAGCGTTCAGAAATGGAAGAAAGAAAAATAGTCGCTGCTCCATGCGAAGAAGACGAACAATGGCGTGATTTCTTTTAAACCCTAAAAGGGCTTATTGCCTCGGTTGATTTTAAACCGAGGCATAAACATCTATCTGTCTTAGTTAGATGTGACCCGAGGCATATTTCACTTGAAAAGCAATCAAATATGCCTTGGTTAAAATTGACCTAAGGCATAAACATCTAACTTCCTCAGTTAGATGTGATCCGAGGCATAAAAGTCTCCCACCAGTTTAAAAATATCAATGCAGCGGGAAAAATAAAAATTTTAGGGGGTTTATGCCTCGGTTCTAAGTACAACCGACGCATAAAAATTTGAAAAAATTACAAAAGTTCCATCGCATCTTCATATGCCTCGTTTGCAGGTGAACCGAGGCAAATAAAGCACTGTAAAAAACCCATTATGCACTAGTGTCAACTCATGTAGGTCAATGTCAAGCTCCATTGGTTCGACCAAATTGACAGCTCTAGTCTTATATAGTTAGCCATATAAGTTTGTAATAGAGACATACATAGCATACACAATACACTTTTACATTCAGCCCAATTTTACAACTTTCTTAGTAATAGACCATTCTCTTTATAGATTTCTTCAATTCCATTACTACAAAGTGAGCATGTACTGGAGTTCTTGAGAAGTGGTGCAATATATTTACTTTCCAACAATTACAATTTGGTTTTCTTCTTTAGTTTTCATTTCTTATTACATTACAATGCAATTTTACCGATTAAATTCACTTTCTTCGTTTCTTTCAATTAAGCCAATGCAAAAATTTATTTTGAGTGATTAAATCTTGTTTTTCTTTCTTAATATTAGTTTCTATTGTGGAATCACATTAGAAAACAAAGAATGGAAAGTTGTTAACTTAAAACCAAGTGACTACAAAGGTAGCCTTGGTTCAAAAACAAGAATCAACGCTTTTTTTGAAAATTTTGAAGTTGACATAGTTTGACCTTGTGTTTGGATGAAGCATTTCAACAATGCCGAGAAATTGAAATGCATTGTATTTGAATTGCTTGCAATTAAATTTCCTTCGTTTTCTAAATAACTTGTTTGGATAAAGAAATTAAAATACCTTACATTTTAATTTCTTGTTTGGATAAAATAATTGAATTTCATGTGAGATAAAATTTCATTTTAACATTATTTATTTTAGATTTAATTATGTTTTGAGTTCATGACAAATTTCGAAACGGACTCGACAACCCAAATGGGTCAGGCCGACCTAACGACTCAGCCAGGCCAGGGAACCCAAACGGGCTAGGTTGGGTCGGCTCAAGGATCCAGACAAATCTGATTAGCCTGACGGCCCATACGAGCTAGTCATGGCGGTTAAGTTCGTCAACCCAACCCGACCCAACCCGTCTAGGTCATTGGCCCCACTAGGTCGTCGGGCCCGTCCGACCTATTTAGGTTGTTGGGCCTGTTTGTGTCATCGGGCACACCCGACAAGTTTGTGTTGATGGATCGTCAGATTGGTCAGGCTCGTCTAGGTTGTTGGGTCGGTCATGCCTAACTAGGTCATCGGGTCGGTCAGGCTTGTCGGGTCAACGGGTCGGTCAGGCGTTGGGTCTGCCCGACACCTTTGGGTCGTCAAGACCGTCCAACACCTCTAGGTCATCTGGCCCGCCAAACTCGTGTGGGTCATCGGAGCCGCTGACCCGTCTTGGTCATCGGAGCCGCTGACCCGTCTTGGTCATCGGACCCGCTGACATGTCTTGGTCATCAGTCCTATTTGAGTCATCAGGCCTGCCTGACCCGTTGATGTCGTCGAGCTAGCTTGGTCCGTTTGGGTCGTTGGGCCAACTCGACACTTCTTGGTCGTCGGGCTCACCCGGGCGGTTTGGGTTGTCGGGCTTGACTGACCTGTTTGAGTTGTCAAGCTCGCCTGACCCGTATGTGTCGTCAAGTCATCCCGTGTAGATCGTCGGGCCCGCCCGACCCGTTTGGGTCATCGGGTCTGCTCGACCCGTTTGTGTCGTCAGGTTGGTCCGATTCGTCTGGATCGTCTAGTCAGTCTAGCCTATCATGGTTGTCGGGTTTGCCGGGTCCATTTGACGTTTAGTGAGAAGAATTTTAAATTTCACCTTTTTTTAGGGTATTTAAATTTCTTTTAATTTAGCTAATTGAAATACTTCAAAAAAATACATGCATTTTAAATGTTTTTTAATTTCTCTATCTAAACAAAGCATTTCATTACAAAGAATTTTAAATTCTCCAAATAAATGAATCACCCTCTTGAATTGTCTCCTCCAAAAACACACCATGAGGATTTGAAGTCTTCAGAATTTACGTTCTCAAGCTTTACTTTTCAGTTTTATTCAATTTCTATTCGTTTTGTTGGTGATTTTACATTACTTCTGTGTTTACAATTCAGATTAATTCTTAGATTAGATTGCATTCCTCAACGAAAATTCAATAAAACATGAACTACGTTGTTATATTAGGTAATTTCGTTAATTTCGTTAGTTTAGGCTAGCTTAGTTTAGGGTTTCATGTTCTAGTATCTCATTAGTTCATTTCATTGTTTTAAATTCTGATTAAGGTTGTGTTAAATTCTTTATAAATAATTAAGTTAGTCTCATCCAAAAAGTTATTGATCAAGATATATATATATATATATATATATATATATATATATATATATATATATATATATATATATATATATAATATACTGTTTTCGTTGTCTAATAAAAAAATCAAAGAAAACAGGTACCTAATTCTTTTTTGTTTCTGCATCTGCATGACTTCGATTTTTGTGATAGCTCACTACGCAGCATCATTCACTGATAGCTCAGTAACAACTCATCATTCACGTTTTCTTCATTGGTTATGCGCTATATATATAATATACTCTGTTAGTTGGCTGATAAAAAATGAAAGAAAACAAGTACCTAACGTGGTTCCTTTCATACATGAATATGTGTGTACAAATACATTATGACTTTCAAATCAGTTATATATATTAATAAATGATTGAAAGTACGCAAGGTCTAAATATTCTAAAATTGTTTAGGCCAATGATTCAAGATGATATCGATCTATCTGACTCATAATCTCATCTCAGCACAAATGTACAAATTAAACACGAAATATTATAATTAAGATAAACAATAATTGATTAAAATTCAAAAATTCAGAAAAGTTAGAAGATTCGATTGCAATAAATGATAGAAAAATAAATAACAAAAAATTACAAGGAAAAAACGAAGAAGAAAAGGTTGCATAAACAAACTTAAATTTTTCATACTGTTCCCAAATATTTTATTTCTGTATGAAAGTTTCTATTTGACCAGTTTTGAAACATTTTTCTTTTTATTTGAAAACTTACACCGTTCAATATTATTATTCAACTTGTGAATGTTTTAGCATAGCTTGGGCCATGTAATCTCTGGTCTTTGTATAATGATTTTTTTTCGACTAATATTTGAATAACTTATTACCTTAGTAACTGCTAAAAATAATGGATTTCGAAGCAAAGTTATGTAATTACTATCCTCCATGTCACACAAAAATTACATATAAATGTATTTTTCTTATTCCTCATTTCGAATTTGTATTATTATTATTATTATTATTATTATTATTACAATAATTGGTAGACTAAAACGACCCAACAAATATTAAGGTTCAAATATTATTTTCATATGAAATAATAACTTCATTGAAATATTGAAATATTAGAGAATGATATTTGTAAGACCCACTTATTATTCTACTCCAACGTTTAAGGGCTCGTCCATGGGGTGTCTAAAACCCCTAAACCAGCATAAGCCTCTCATTTTTTACCACTTTACAAAAATTAGTGCTTTACTCCTTCCCTTTGAACTACTTTCTGAAGCTCTACTAGGGTTTAGACCTCCTTCATCTTCAAGCTAGCTCAACTCCGTTCCTACGTCATGTAAGCAGTCTTAACCCCGCATCCTCTTTCCTCTAGTCAAATTTTCATGTTTTCAGTTAGGGTTCATCTTAGGAAGCTTGTCCTAAATTTGTTCCGTTGTTTTCCAGCTCTCGAATCTACTCCTAAAGCTACTATGCTCAACGATTTGGGTGTCCGAGTCTTTGGCTAGTATTTCCAAGTAAGGGAAGCTAGGGTTTCGTGTTTTAAATTTATTTTGCCTATTTTTTATTTTGTTTTGCATTTCCGGTGATTGTGTGGTGTTCATGATGGAATGAATATGCATTGCTTGGTGTTTTCGATGAATCTCTGGCTTTGCAGGCGTGGAACAGTGAGAGAGAACTGTTATTTTCGTCCAAGCGAGTTCGTCTCGCCCAAGCGAGAGTAGCAGAAGCTCGCCTAGGGGTTTTTGGTCGAGTACTCGCTCAGCGGAAAATTGAGTTTTGAGCGACGCACCATCTTGCTCAGGCAAGATGGCCTCGCCTAAGCGAGAGTTCGCAAAACCTCCCAAGGCCTCTGTTTGCAGTCTCGCCTAAGCGAGAGCCTGCAGCTTGAGCGAGAGCAGTCCCCTCGCCTAAGCGAGGGCTCCTAACTTGAGCGAGACCTGACGCAGATCGTACTATTTTCTCACATAAAGTATGAAGTATGTGAATATGCATGTAATCTCTGATTGTATGGGCTGGATTGATGAGTTTGATATGATCTTGGCATGGAACATGAATGGGATGGTTGATTATAAATGTTGCTATGGAATTGGTATGTATAATGACTTTATGTTGGTTGGAGGAACATGATTTTGGTGTGGTTTAGGACGTAATTCCATGAATCTCTAGGTGAGATCTCATGGTGGTGCCTCATTGGTCAGGACGTAATTCCATGATGATTTCGTGGTGGTACCTCATGGTCAGGACGTAATTCCATGATCCCTGTTAGTGGGAGCTCATGGGGGTGCCTCATGCTTAGGAGGTAATTCCATGAAGTTCGTGGTGGTGCCACATTATATAATTTAGTAAGGATTCAAGTAAGGATTGTGTCAACACCCAATTTCGTTCGGCTAAATAAATAATAGAATAAATAATAATAATTTTTTTAAAAAAAAACTATAAAAAAAACTAAATAAGTTTTTCTTTGGTTTTTCTTTGTCTAAATAATAATAATAGGATAATAATAATAATAATAATAATAATAATAATAATAATAATAATAAATAACTTTTGAGGCTTTGTTTCTATTTTAGCCGAAATACTCTATACACCCACACCATTTTTTCTTGCAACTAACAGATGCCCAAAATTTTATATTCTCACCCCCTACTCTATGCTTTGTCATTTTTGCTCCAAATCAAGAAGTTAATGATGAGATTCTAATATTTGGAAGCAGATTCTATTTTAATTTTTAGAATCGTTTTTTCAATGATAATTGATTTTGTCCTCTGATTTTTATGACACCTCTTTTTTCAGATAAAGAAAGTAGTAATATGATTCAAAGCAATATCTCTTTTACTAATTAGAATCAATTTTGCTGGTCAGGTTTGATTTTATGCTGTGATTTTTTTTTCTATGATTTGATTCCCATAATGTGATAATATTAAAACTAATTATTGCTTTTTAAATTTCTTTGTAATCAAGACTGACTTTATTACGAGATTACATTAGATTTATAATGTTGTGTATATAAACCCATGAAGCAAAAGAATAAGGGGAATTTTTTCTCTCGGAATTCTGGAGAACTCTCTCACCCTAAGCACACAATTTCTTTTAACCCTCACATATAAAAGACCCACTCACCTTCGATCGCCACCCCCACATGCTTCTTGGTGTTCCAACGCAACTAATGTAAATCAGATCTCTCGTTCAGGTTGACAAAAATTAATTTTTGTTGTGTTATGCAGTCTTTCTTGAGATTTTGTTATGATCTTGGTTGAATTTGATGTTTTCACTATTTCTTTTTTATATGGAAAAAGCATTACTGTCATGCATTTTTGGGTTCATTAGTCTTATAATTAATGTTTATTGATTGCATTGGGTTGTGAACGTTGCTGCATGAATAAGTGAGAGATATCATGTTTTAACATTGTATGAATATGTTGTGCCATATTTTTCATATTAAGTGTTTTAAAACTTTTTTATAATAAAATAATATATTTAATCCTAAACGTTATTTCTTAATTATTTATTTATTTATTTATTTTCCTAATGTTTTCATAAATTATATATAATAGTCACGTTTTTTGGGTATCATGTCTTATTTCGGAAGTTTTTTTCTTTAAAGGAAGTAATAACAAATAAATAATTTAAATACCCTTTTATCTTTTAAAATGTATAAGTGCTCGTGTGACTGCTCGCGTCGTCTTAGTACTTAATACCTTCGCTCTTTTATAAGATTACTAAAAAAATACAAAATTTTCAAATGTTAAAAAGAGTGATATCAACATCTTCAAACAAATTGTTTTTTTCCAAAAAGTTTTTCATAAAGAACGACGTGACCCTGATTCTCCATGATGAATGGAGATACGTAGGAGTAATGAGTAATCCTTGTCGGGCCCAAAAAACAAAAAAAAAATTGTTTTCTTTGTTTTTCTTTGTCATCTTTATTTATTTATTTATATTTATTTATTAATTTTTATTTTATTTATTATTTATGTATTAATTAATTAATTTATTTATTTTATATATATTTTTTGAAAATAAACATTTAAAAGAGACCATATCGATTTGTATTTTAATTAAATGTACCGTCTTAGGATGGGCGTTGTAGGGTGCTAACACCTTCCCTACGCGTAACTAACTCTCGTACCCCAAACTCTGTTTTCGTAGACCTTGCTCATTTTTATGGTTTTTCATAGTTTCCTATAATAACTATGGTGGCGACTCCAAATCTCTTTTTTATATTTTATTTTTTGGTTCGTCATTCCGTCGCGATTTCGATTGTGACAAATTGCATCCTGACACTAGTCAGATAGTCTCACGTAGAGCATACTGACTCAAGTGGTAAGAGTAGCAGGAGGCCTTAGTTTTTGGCAGGATAATGACCTTAGAGTTTTGAAGACTAACCTTGTGAGTGGTAGGGTGAAATCCATTGGCAATTAACTCTGTAGAGCAGTAGAGGCCACCACAAGTGCAAGCATCCAGTGAATACGACTAATGATATGTGTCCGGATAATCGTGTCTTGAGTCTTAGTGTCTTGTTTGCGGGTCATCACATGCTTAGTTGATGTATATATCTTTGGCTATAAAATTGTATGCAATTGTATGATAAATCATTTTTTTACTCTAGCTTACCCTTTTTGTTTGCTCGTGTGTTCTATGTGTGGTTTTTCTCCTTTTGCAATGATCATCAATTTATTGATGTGAGCATATGTGGGAACTCCTCGTGGTCATTAGGGTGATGGGAATTCCGCTGCATAGCCTGTTTTGGGTCGGATCCTCTTGCTTTGGGTCTTCTTTTAGGGCTATGACTCATGTTTTATCGTGCTCCTGGAGCATGTATTTTGAATACCGTTGTTACTTTATTATTGACATCGTGGTGTGTCTTAATCTTCTTTCTAGCACTTTTGGAATAATGTAATGGTTTAAAACATGAGTACCTTTTTGGTATTGTCATTCTATATTATATCTTGTGATGTTTCATTTATAGATTTACTCTAAATTAAATGGGACATTACAATATTTGAAGATACAAACAAAAGTTACAAAAGTTGCTTGACGGTTAACAAAATTCAGTTATGATATTTGTTATTATACTATGATTTGATTATGTTTGTTATTATCTTTTCTGAACGTTAGCAGACCCAAGAAAATTATAAAATTCCCTTATTACACGGACTAATCTAACTTAATACTCTGTATCCAAATATTTCTTACTGACTTGACTATCAAAACTTTTCCTCTTGATGATTTGGAGCTTGGATATTCAACATTAGACATCAGAAAGTTGGGTCCATCGCGGGCGAAGTTATATTTTTGTTATCAACAATAAATAATATATTAGTGAAACAAAAAATATTTCATTCAAAAGGTTTATATACACAAGAAAGCAGAAATAAAAAGTACAACAATATCCTTATTTCATACTAAGACTTTTCAATACAAGAACAACTTCAATAAAACAATAACATAATCTTGCATTATATGGTTTTATTGTCAAACATATTTATGTGAAAGAATGTTATTACTATCCTCCTTGTCACAAAAAAAATATCTTCCTTATTCCTCATTTCTTTTCAATCACATGACAATATGTTTTTTCATCTTCACCTCTCTCATGTTTTCTTTTCTTGAAGAAACAAAACATCTCAAAATAACTTTCACCCTATATTTATACACTCACTATTTCACGATCTCAGATTTGTTACTCCAAGATCCCTTTAAGATAAAATATTTTAATTTTGATTAACAAAAAGAGAGCTATTTCCCAATAATCTAGAAAATATTTTTCATTCACCTAATTTTAATTACTTCCATAGTTAGTCCTTTATTGAGCATATAAATCTATCCTGCACAATAATTTATCGAGAAAGTAAGATATGTCTCAACCATAAATGGGGAGAACAGAAAATAAATTAAAACAAAATAAAATGTACAAAATGAAAAGAGTAAAAGAATACATATTACCTTAAAATGATTAAAATGACGATTGAACACCAAAAATGAAACGGTACTTTCTTTATGTATGTCAATTGTGAATATTACAAAGGCAGAATCTTTTACTTATAGTGGTGTTATTACAAGATCGAGATGTCATCTGTAAAACTACACGATTGATAATTTAGAGATGCTCATTATTATTTGATTAGTTATATAATTAGCATCATATATACGAATATGCTCTGAGACAATATCGACCTTATTTCTCCACCACACTATTTGTAATTTTGGGATTCTAAATAATTTTGGTTTTCGAGGTTGTATTCTATACATTTTGGCTAAAACATTCTCGGCTTTCGGGTCCAGCAATACAATACAGGTAACATAAGTATAATAGAAAAATCTTCTTAAAGTTTTAAAATATAGAAGAGAAGTAAAAGATTATTATGAAATTGATCCGACATGCTTATGCCACCCCTATATATGATCCTATGATTCTAAAATGAAATTCACAAAGAGTGTTTTCTCATTGTTATAGAAACAATGTTGTCATTACTTCTAATTCTTTGTCTTAGTCTTCCTTATTTTTTCTCATTCTTCCTCAGATACCTCAAAACTTTGAATAACCCATCACTCCCACCAGGTCCCAGAGGCCTTCCCATAATAGGGAACCTTTATCAGCTCAATAATTCTTCTCTTTATCTTCAGCTATGGCAACTCTCAAAAAA
>Ga0209589_1009851_pt1 | contig 14201 bp, 11 predicted proteins | sample CowpeawhiteBW_FD_187525 | JGI IMG/M metagenome (GOLD analysis project Ga0209589, IMG submission 187525) | Root nodule microbial communities of legume samples collected from California USA - Cow pea white BW (SPAdes) (version 2) | ecosystem: Host-associated > Plants > Roots > Nodule | place: USA... | reverse complement strand
TTTTTTTTTTTTTTTTACTCTCATTCAAGTGTTTCTTAATTTTTTTTGGTGTGGAATTGATTATACTATATGATTGACTTTTAGGTTTGGGGTGTTGGTGAGTGTTGCATGAAAAAAGCTTTATGCGTCTTTGCCACTTTTATTGACACTCCTTTCACCAATGATGGGATTCTTTACCCTTTGCATTTGTGTTGGGGTGATTATCGGTAGAGATTCTGATAGAAGGAGGAGGGTGATTTTAGTAAGTTTTGTGAGTTTAGAGAAGAATCTCTCGACGGTTTTATGATTTCTTCAAGAGTTGAAATGTTCCTAGAATTGATAGTGGGTTTGGTTAGTTTACTTAACACGATATAATATATATAAACTTTACAATTTTCTTTCATTTGGTTGAACGTTCTTTATAATTCTTTGTTACTGTCTGTTGAATTAATTCATGAGATAGAGGAACTGAACTCCTGTATCTTTAGTCGTGGAACAAGTAAGGAGATTTTTAGCATAGTTATCAATCTTGGTGCATAGTGATTGATCCAAAATTATTATAACGGTGTAGATGACTGTAATTGTTATTATTTTTTTTTTATAATTTATATTTTGCTATGAACATATAAAAGCTCAAAAGTACTCAAAATTCATGATTTCATGATACATTCATAATTGACAATAAGAAGTCATAGGTCTAAAACAAAACATACAAGTAAGCAACAACAAAATTCAAGGAAATAATATATCTCAATTCTTAAAGTTTCAAGCATTTAATAAAATCCCTAGCAGGGGAATAACAGAGCGAAAAGTGAAGGGCGGGTGTTTCTGAAAATTGCCAGGTATGATGGGTGGCTCTCTATTTGCACAAATAGAGGCAGCCTCAGAACAGAGAGCAAGAGAATGGGGAAGGTATTTAGCAGATACATAGAGTAAATGTCAACTTAGTCATCCAGATACATTGAAAATGAAAATATATAATGAAAATCCATAATGCAATAGTGGTGTGATCAGCATAAAAAATGGAAAGATTTTGTCTGTGAATAGTGATACATTGTTTGTAACATAAAAATTCTTGCAAACTGAGATCTGTAGTAACCTCTATTCGAGATACCGATTACTCTTATTACATGTTGCTATGGGACAAAATGCCCATATAATCTTTGTTTTGCTCTTTTATACACTCAATGCTTTCAAATGGTGGAATAGTGTTGTGGTTTCTTGGTAAAGAGGCATTAGTAGAGCATGGAGTGTTGAATTTTGTGTGGTGGCTTATGGTTTCTGCAATTGGCTTGACAGCCATGGTGGAAGACACATCTTTAAAATGTTATTAAATGGAGAAAGATGCTAACTACTGTATTTTACTTTTCAACCCCTGAAAAATCACAGCCTTGCCCTCATGTGGCCTTTTGTTTACTGAACTCCTCGCTAATGTGACTCTTACTTCCCATTCCAGAGTGAAAATAGACTTCCACTTTTGTGTAAACAAGATTCTTTCATTCTCGAGATCAAGGGCCTCTCAAGAGATCAAGGGCCTCCTCTTCCTTCCCAGTCACACCGTCCTCTTCTTGATCATAGTAGTTAATTGTGTGCAAAATGTCGCTATTGTACTGTTGCATATACCTCTTGCTTCTCCTAATGTCATCATTTTGCAGTTTGTTGTTGCAGTTGCTGGAGCCCAAATTGCAACACAAATTGTGCTTCTCATCATGACAAAGAGCAGCCACTCTAAATGTCAGTGCATATGGTTTTTCATTGACAATAATGATGGGGGAGGATGGATGGTGATGATTTGGCTGCTCCAACAAAGGCTTTGTTATCCCTACCAATTTTGGACAGCCTATACCACCTACCCTCACCAACTCCCCCTCCTCCGTCTGCAACGTCTGCCTTAGGGAGTTAGGATTTTATAATGACAGGGTGACACTTATCTAGCATCTGTGCAGTCCCAGGGTGTTAGGTTTTCAGGGGGAATTAGGCCATGTGGTTCAAATGTTTTTGTTTTCTTAACTCTTCATTTTTGTTTTGGTTTGTCGTTCATCAAGTTAGGCCTAGTTTAGTGTCTCAATTTCTTTGTTTTTGTTTTATTTTATTTAAAGCATAGCATATACTATAATAATCTAAAAATAATATAGTAAACAGTAATAGTGATTAAAATCATAGGACGTAATCAGGATTATAAATAGTTCTCTATAACAATGTAGAGGCTGTAGCATATCAGTAGTTGGTGCCATAGCAGGGCTTGTCTGGAGGGCTATTTTTGGGATTTTAGTTTCCAAAGTTGAAATCTATATACGTAATACTTGTGAAAGTGTTAAAGAAGACTTTAATTTAGTAGATGATGGCTGATACTTCTTATCTAGGAACATGTATTTGACTTCTGTTGGTGTTCACTTTTGTGTTTTGTTTGACACCTATGACTTTTTATCGTCAATTATGAATGTCATTAATTTGAGTAATTTTTATTATTTTGAAAATTTATATGCCTACAGTATACATTATATAAACTATAAAAGTTTTCATAATACTGTGGTTATCCTGCTATACTCCATCTCATAGTAGGGTTTTTGAAACTTGCCCACTGTGTATAGCAATTAAAAATATAATAAAGTAAATGACAGTAGTAATAAAAAGAATGTCAGAATAGCTTTTATCCTGATATAGCAGTTTCGGGTTTGGCTTGTCCACACTAAATGGGAACTATCCTCTAGACATCATCAGAAACTCTCCAGGGAATCTGCGACTCAGATAGTGATACTCTTATGTTGTTGTTTTAGTTTTTGTTTCCATCCATCCTCTGCTCTCTTTTTCTCTCTTTCTAATTCCCATCCCTTTTGGGTCTTCAGAAATTCTAACCATGCTCTTTATCTTTTAAACAAACAATAAAGAAATTCAATTATTGTTCTTTTAACAATAGAATTTAAAAAAATTCTTGTGTTCTCTTTTATTTTCCAGTCTTGCTTTCTTCCTCTATTTTAGTTTAATAAATTTTGTTTTTTTTTATTTACAAATAAATTTCAAGACAAATAAAATCAATATTTTTTAGCGAACTTATGCTATGCTACTTCTGGTATTATCCCGCTAATTTGTAACTTGGTGTACATTTGGGGATTTTTATATGTTTCTAATATTTCATCTATATATTGATTGTATTTTTCTGCTTCATTATGTAAGTTTTGTATTTTGTCTGCCTCCACTGTGATCCCAATCCCATCCATATTAATTTTTTGTTGTGGATTTTATGCCTGCTGCCACTAAAAACATTGCACACACTTTAAATAAAGTCTTGCTTATATAATTATTTCTATGACAAAAAAATTGCAAGAGATAATTAATCAATGATAATAGGAAATGAAGTAAACCAGGAAACACAGGTATAGGGCAGCTGTACGAATAAGAACAAGAATAGTACTGCGGCTAAATAGGCCATATTTCCCCTTGATTGGAGACATAGTATCCAAGCACTGTCCATGAAGGTGGGGATGATGATGAGGTCCTGTTTAGGAGGTGATGGAAGGGCAGGATCTGCCCATTATTCACTTCATTGTTGAATTTTCCAATCTTATAGTTAGTATTATCATAACATCTTTAGTATTGTATTGTGAGTAATTACTAGTATTTGAAGCCTAACCTGTATATTTGCATTTCAGAGGATTCCGGATATTTTTCTGAGGAAATATGGGACCCAGCTTTCTACAGTTGCTACCCTCACTGTTCCTGATGGTAGTATTTGGCGTATAGGATTGAAGAAAGCTGACAGCAAAATTTGGTTTGTTGATGGTTGGCAAGATTTTATCCAACGGTACTCCATTGGTGTTGGATACTTTTTGGTGTTCATGTATGAAGGGAATTCGTCCTTTATTGTTCATATTTTTAATTTGAGTACCTCTGAGATAAATTATCAATCGGCTATGAGAAACCATATGGAAGGACCCTGCTTTGTCAATTACAATCATATTTTCGAGGAAATGGAAGACATAGATTCCATTGATTTGTCAGATTTGTCACCTCCGTATCTTACATCTGGTGCCATGCAAAACAAGGGTTTTGCAGGATCTGTAGATCAACTGACACCTGGGAAGAGTCATACTCCGGCTCTGCAGAATTTGTTCAATGGTGGCTCAAAACTCAATCGCGTAAACTGGGGTGATGGTGGGAGTTCTTACTCTTCTAAGAGTGCCAATTCACTAGGTAGCCAGTCAACCAGAGACATAGGTGTTCAGTTTAATGCTGTTGAGTTTAAAAGGTCCACTGATGAATTGAAATTGCGTTATTCTAACGAGGAAGCACTTAATAAAACTGCAAAAAAGAAGCGGAAATCAGAGTCCCGTAAGTTTTTATCCCAGTTCTTTTTCTGTGTAGTAACCCAAAGATGACATTTTTCTTTTTATTACTAATTCAACTTGTTTGGAACTATAGAGGGCGAGGAACCCTCAGGTGAAAATGAAGAGGAGGCAGAAATGCGCTATAGGTTTTATGAAAGTGCATCTGCAAGGAAAAGAACAGTGACAGCAGAAGAAAGAGAAAGGGCAATTAATGCATCAAAAGCATTTGAACCCACAAATCCTTTCTGCAGAGTTGTCCTCCGACCCTCCTATTTATACAGAGGATGCATAATGGTGAAATGTTTTTCAACTTGATATTTATCATTACTCTTCTCCAGATGTTATCTTGCATACTCAAAATTCATCTTTTTTGTTTTCCAGTACTTGCCTTCGTGCTTTGCTGAGAAGAATCTGAATGGGGTATCAGGATTCATTAAACTTCAGTTGTCCAATGGAAGACAGTGGTCCGTTCGCTGTCTCTACAGAGGAGGTCGAGCTAAGTTAAGTCAGGGATGGTTTGAATTCACCGTGGAGAACAATCTCGGGGAGGGTGATGTCTGTGTGTTTGAGCTCCTAAGAACAAAGGAAGTTGTGCTGCAAGTTACCGTCTTTCGTGTAACTGAGGATGCAGGCTTGTTGAACTCTCCCCCTTCTGTGCAGCAGCTGAGCCAAAATATGAGCCACACCAAACTCTTGAACCCTCATTTGCAGCATCGCGTTAGCAGTACAGTGAAATTGATTAGAAATTAGCGGGGACAGTTAATTCCTGATAGCCAGTCTGTGATAAATAGACCTTGCTTCTGAGTGATCTGTTGTTCATCTAATTCTTCACTTGGAACTTTGATGCTTTACATGTTCATAAACATTTGAACTTAGTTGTCCTAGTTCTGATACAAATATATTTTGGTTTTGACTTGGGTTGTAAATAGATTGTTCAATCTAGTTGATCAAAAACTGAGTTGAAATGCTTGAGCTTCAGCTGTTGTTGTTTTATTTTATTTTGAAATTTTATTGATTTGTAGCTTCACCTGCTTAAAATGATTTCATTCTACTGCATGTTTCTGTAGACTGCTTAAAATTATTTTCTAGAGTGATTTTTCTTAACTTTAATCTTTTTAAGATTTTGTTGTACTTTCATGACACAGTGTTTGGGTCGGATTTTATTATGATATTGATATTAGGTATAACATCAGTTGTAGTTTTCTTCATTCTGTGTTCATATTTTTCATTTATAATGCGGCATTTTGAAACTGATTGTTCAAAGCAATTGCTCAAAGACATATTCTGACAAAATGTTCTACTGTCTGAAGCTAGGTTACTATAATGAAGTAGTTATCCAAAAAATGAAGGAACATGTCTTCTTCCCTCTCTCAACACTAAGATTATTTTATATCTGGCTGAGAATATAGAAAAATTATTGTTGCAGTGTATAACGTTACACACTTCTTACAAAAGCAGATAGATACATATTTTATAGTGAAAAATTCTCAAATAAAGATAGATTTTAGTTTGATTTTCAATATATCTGAGAAAAATAATAAAAAAGGTGTTAATTACTTTAAATGATTACCTATAAATAGGTTGTGTTATATAATCAATTGTATAAATATATAACCGATTATCTATAAAAATCAATTCATGTTATTTTATTGTCCATTTATTTGTTTTTCAATTATTCTTTTTCCATGACATTTTTTTTAAATTTACTTCATTTTTCATATATCTCTTTTTCTTTTCTTATTAACCCAATTTGTATCCCATTATTTCTTTCAGTTCTTTCAAACAAATCATGTAAATCTAAAAAGGTGTTTTATTGAAGAAAGGTTTTTACTTTCTTTTTTACTCCTATGAATTTTTTCCGCACTTTATTATTTCAAAATAATCACTTCATATTTTCTATTTTATTTTACAACAACCCTGATTTTTAAATTAATTTTTGAATGGTACAATTTGAAATAGTAATTTAAGGTTCAATGTAGTTATGGATGGTATCTTATTAAATACTAAACCTATCCTTCCTAATGATATAATTTGTAGTTAAAACGAGAAAAGTTTTAGATTAATATAATGAAAAAGCAGTCAACTAAAATAATGACACATTATATAATTCAAAATATATTTTTTTAAGTAATAAACCATTTACATAATACTGAATTTAACAATATAATTCCAAATTCTAGATTTTAAAATCACACAAATACCTCTTTTCAATTGTTAGTTGGTGAGCATCTAAGTAAAAATGTACGCCACAAAATGACTAAGCTATCGCATTTTCTTTTGAACCAACCACACTCTTTCTACCTTATCCTTTGCTTCCTCTGGATCCAAAAACATACAAAGTCCCTTCCATGCCACTGTGAACTCTACTTCAAGAACCACCACAGGATATAGAAAAGCCATTCCAGCTTCACCACCAAAGGTTAATTTACTCATATCACTTTTTCCTGTTTATGTTGTTCAAGCAATCTTCAATACAATAAAGGGTGTCTAACTAACTTACCAATCTTCATTTTTGACAATGTTTTATCATTTCAGAAGAGAATGGCCATGGCCAGTGCAGCAACTCCAGCCACAATCACTGTTGTGGGAAGCTCCGGTGTTGGCAGCAGAAGGAGAAGGGAGAGGAGTGTGCAGTTCATCGGAGGGATGAATTCTTTTGGAGGGTTGAAGGCTCAGAACAGTGTGACATCATTAGGGTTTCCTGTGTGCACTGAGCAGTGCTTTGCAAAGGTGGTGAGCTCATTGAAATATCCATCTAAGGGCAGAAGAGGAGGTGCTGCCTCCTCAACCTGCAATGCTGCTGCTGAGATTTTCCAAATTGCTGGCATCATGAGTGGCCTTGTTCTTGTTGGGGTTGCTGTAGGATTTGTGCTTCTTCGAATTGAAGCATATGTGGAAGAGACTGAGTGAGAATTTCATAAACTTTTGATCACTGTTTTCATATATATATATATATCTCTATCAGCAGAAAGGGAAAAAATTGTGTATTTCTTTGATTCTTGATATGATGTAGAACTAAATAAATTACTCTTGGGCTTAGCAGTACCTATGAATTTTTATTTGGAGAGAAGAGTTGTACACAACGTGATCTGGCTTGTTACATTGTAACTTGTTACAGTTTGTTGCCTAAATAAGAAATCCATTTTAATTGTGTTGAAGATGCTGTATCGTAAAGAGATAAGATAAATTGGTACAAATCTCATGATTTTTTAGGATTGGGTTAGATTTGAATTCGTTTCTTAAAATTTTGGTTTCATAATTATGATGAAAAAGTAAAGTTTTCTGTTAGTACTGAAAACTGGAAAATAATTTGTTTGCTAGAAATCAGAAGTTAGCACCTCCAGTTTGTTATCAATGACTATACAGAAGCAAAAACGTTGCATTTGTTTCCATTTCTGATGATTGAAAGAGGTTCGAGATCAGTATTCCTCTTGAATTGAAATAAACCAATTTTAGGAAAGGAGCTTGCATCATTGTATGCTTGTTGTATTATTGAAAGAAACTGCCATATTATATAGCTGATCATTTTGTTGAAGATAGTATCACAACTTGCATCAATTTGAGGTCTCTTCTAAACCATTATTAGGCCTTAAGAGAATGCAGACATATCCTGCCACTTTAACTCTGGTAAGTACGAATTGGCCTGCTTGAAACCTTCATTGGTTAGAGTGTGTGAAATGAAACTCTCTGTGAAGCCTCCTCGTACTCAATCAACCCTTTTGTGATGAAACAATTTTTCTGATTTGAGTCTAAAAGGTTCTTCAAATATTAAATTGCTGAAGAGATTTAACTGCATTGTAAATTGACCAATTTCCTTGCCTGAAAATCAGCCTCATTAGAGCCACTGTAACGGCTCCGTCTTGTCATTATCACTCACTATGCAGGAATCCATAGTAAAAAATGCATGTTATATATACATATATAAACCAATATCATTGACAGTGAACTAAAACAGAAAGAATAAGAACTTCATTTAAATTCCAAGTGAATGTTTGAATTGAAGTCAGAAGAATCCACCAATATTTTTACTCTAGATAGAAACAACAATCTTCTTAATTTGATGCATTAGAATTTCTACATGTGCCTTTTCAGCTTCAATCTAAACAAGTTTCTGGAGTTGCACATCAGGATCACTTGTAATATCTCCAGAATGATCTTTGAAGTATTTGGATTTGTAATATGAAAAAAGTTTCCACAACATCATTCATCTTGAAGTTTTTTCTGAAGAGTATTTTGGTATTGTGGAACAAATCTATATTATTCCTGACTTTCTAGTGGATCATTTTAATGACATTTACTATCAGGTGGTTGAGTTTTAACGCCTTGAATGATGCTAGGAATAACATTGTAAAAAATTACTAGATCTATTCTTGAATAAATGATAGGTATGTTCATTCTCATTAAGTTTTTATTTATTAAACCATTATAAAAATGTATTTAATAAAATACAAAAACCAAGAGGAAATTAGGCCAAGACCCCAACAAAAGTCAAAATTACTAAATCTAAGATTTAGAAGTCCATTTCCATATATATATAAAAAAAAAAATCATAACTAATAAAGGAGGACGTAGAATCCTACCAAATTTCATGGCAGTCATGATTAAGAGCAAAAATTTGCCAATTTATCACTAGAGACATTATCCTCTCTAAAAGTAGGAGAGTAAGAGGATTTAAAATTTGGACTTAAAACGTGGATTTTCTTTTCCTTAATCTCAAATTCTAATAAACAATACTTTTTCATGAATAACCTGTGAAGTTAATAACTAATCACATTCAAACCAAACCTGCTCGCATCAGTTCCCAGCTATACACAACACTTTTTTTTTCTCTCTTACAAATTCAACTTCATCAAGAAATCTTGCACCATGAATAGCTCACTTAAGATATGTTCTTTTGAGTGGAAGGACATGAATGAGAGAGATATGATTGATTTGAATGAATTTGAAAGTGAAATTTATGTTGTTTTTTTTAAGGAATTTGGTGGTAATAGTAGAGTGAATTTGAAAGTAAATTTTGTAAAATTTTGTGTACGATTTGATTAATGTGACTAATAAAAAATAAAGTTTAATTTATGAAAAAGTTAGATTACAAAATTGTCCTTGGTGTTAAATGTAGTATGAAATGATAATTAAATATGTTGTAATTAATTTTGAATTATTTTTTTCGTGAAAAAAATATTAATGATATTTATTAATTGAAAAATGTTGGAATCAAATACACCTTTAAGGGACTTGGATAAAAAATAAAGTACATTGGAATCAGGTACATGACAAATGGAATTGGATAAATTACAAAAGGAACCGGATAAATAAAGAAAAAGCTAAGAAGTTGGAATCAGATACAAGTATAATGTATCATTTCCATATTACTTCTTCATAATCACACATGCGACTGTTATTTCCATGAAGGAGCAACGATGATGGAATGTTGCAAAGCTTAGAACATCAAACATACGAAGGAAAGGAAAGTAGAGTACATCAAACATCACATGAAAGTGAAGTACATGGAGAGAGTGGTAAAATACTAAAGTTCTTTATCAAATATGCTCAAATAGTAAAAATTCTGTAGAAAAGAATACACTCTTATTTTGAACTCCATATTGATAATAGCAAATAAAATTCTTTAAGAACTTAAAAGAGGTAAGTATCCTTATAAAACTATAACCAACTTGTACACATTTTTATAAATTTTTTTACTATGATTTTTCAAAAAGCTAAATTGCTTTAAATTCATAAGAGAAAATGGTTTGGTTAAGATATCATAATTAGCTTGGAATCCTCCTCTTTCTTTCTACATTATTTGTACATGATGTCAATGTTACAATATCAAAGTTTAATACTTTACCATATTGTTTTGTGATTTTGGTGGACTAAACTATATTTTAACCTCAACTTAGGAAAGTGATACTTTTGGCATATCTAAACATGGGTATGTGGGTGGATTGAGTGTGGTGGTTAATAATGCACCAGGGTAGGTACTTAACAGTGTAATGATTGGTTATACAGAAAGAAAATTCCAGAGTCCCTGCATCCATGGTTTTTGTATATCTTATAATATTTTAAAGAGTTCAGATAAGCTCAACTTCAAATCCTAAAGGTGGGAGCCACTTCCATTCACTTATCAAAATCTCTTCATCATTCACCGTCACACTCTACATAAAACCTCACCTCATTCATCTTCATTTGTACTCGGGAAGTTTCAAATACCACAAACAAAAGGTGAGATGTTTAAACAATCATCTGTTTAGGGTTCTAGGAGAAGATGTTTGAGCCAAGGGACATGTGGACGAAGCTGAAGGAAAAGGGTGAGACCATTTTCTCGGGTGCTGGCCGGAACCCATCTAGCCGTGAACCTGGCTTCCATGGGATTCAAGAAAAGGAGAAGAGTTCTTCAACTGGGTTGCCTATGGTGTCTTCGAGGCAACGCATGCAAGTTCACACACCTTGGTTGACGTGTTCTGAGGCTTCACTGTCCATGCTTGTGGACTGCTTCAGTGCTTGATGGATAAAAGAATAATCATGTGCTTGGTTTGCGTTTAAGTTCTTAGTTTAGCTTGAACGTGTGTGTGTTTTGATCTTGTGTTCATTTTTCACTGTGATCAAGTTTTCTCTGCGGAAGAGGTGATATATGTATGTAAATAGACTAATAAATAGTTAAAATATATTATGTGTACGAACCATAAATACAAGTGGTTTTTGAGTAAAATAAAGTTGTCTATGCTACCAGAGTTTATACACACACACACACACACACACATATATATATATATATATATATATATATATATATATATATATATATATATATATATATATATATATATTTATTGCCATCAAGTTAAAGTACGTTTAAATTAGTCCTTCCGTTCTTATTTTATGGAAGGTTCCTATTTTTTAGAAGAATTTTATTTTTGTAGAAAAATATTATATAGGGCTTTTTAGTTAGTAGTGTGGTATTAATAAGATAAAGATTTGTCATATATGATTTTATAATTTTTGTTATTTTTCTTTTATTTTTTTTTAATTTTAATTTTTAAATTTTTAAATTCCTTTAAAAGATAATAATTTTAATTATAAATTTTAATCGGATTCTTAATTTCAATCGTTTCAATTGAGTTTTATCTTTTAAAAATTTGTTTCAATTTAGTTTTTTTTAGGTTTAAAATTTGGTCCTCATTTTGGAGTCAAAATCTCAAAATGGTACTCAAATTTTTAAAAGTCTCAAAATAGTCCCTTTTTTTGTTGAAACGTCTCATGTTTGCCCTTTCCGTTAAGTTAACGTTGACGCCGTTTACCCTTTCCGTTAAGTTAAGATTGACGCCGTTAGAGGGAGTGCCACGTGTCAGTTCCTTGATTTTTTGAATTTTTTTTATTAATTTTTTTTTGAATTTTTTTTTATTTTTTTTATTAATTTTTTTAAAAAATCAAAAAATTGTCACGTGTCAAGATGTCACCGTGCCACGTGGCAGTGACAGTGACACGTGTTAGTATTATGTCAGGTGTAATTTTCTTAGTCTCAATTTGGTCCCTTTATTTTAATTTGTCTCAATTTAGTCCTAATTTTTGTAAAAATAAGCAATTTTGTCCCTCTTCAAATTGAAACAAAATTTAATTTGATATAAATGTTATACAAATATTTAAATTTGATATTTTTATTCAAATTGATATTTTTATTATATATTTTTAACATGGCTAAGTTTATTTAAAATTATGTTTCATATTCAACTTTATTTAAAATTATTTTCAAATTTTAAATTTATATGTGTTTTATTGTAACATGAACTAGTTAATTTATGAATTTTTTTTCTATTCACATTATTTTCTATTAACAACTTTTAAACCATTTTAAATAAAATTCAATGTAAAATATTAATTAAATTAACTTAATTTGGTTAAAAATATTTACTTGAAATATCAATTTTGATGGAAATATTTGTGTACATTTATATAGAAATTAAATTTGATTTCAATTTGGAGAGGGATCAAATTGCTAATTTTTACAAAAATTAGGACTAAATTGAGACAAATTAAAATAAAGGGACCAAATTGAGACTAAGAAAATGACACGTGGCGTAACACTGACACGTGTCACTGTCACTATCACATCACTCTGTCACTGCCACGTGGCACGATGACAGATTGACACGTGGCAATTTTTTGATTTTTTTAAAAAAATTAAAAAAAAAATTAATAAAAAAGTGAAAAACAAAATTAATAAAAAAATTCAAAAAAACGAGGAACTGACACGTGGCACTCCCTCTAACGGCGTCAACCTTGACTTAACGGGAAAAGGCAAACGTGAGACGTTTCAACAAAAAAAGGGACCATTTTGAAACTTTTAAAAATTTGGGTACCATTTTGAAATTTTGACTCCAAAATGGGGACCAAAGGCATAATTAAACCTTTTTTTTACTATGTATCGACAATATTAATTGTGTCTAAATTCACTTGTCAGTTAATGAATTTTTTAAATATTTTTTAATTTAAAAAAATAGTAAAAAAAATAGTTGATATATGTTAAATTAGTGTTTTGTCATGTGTTAGCTTGAATTTTATTTATTTATTTTCTTTTAATTTTTTTAAAATTTAAAAAACAAATTTTGTCACATATTAATTGTTTGTGTAAAAAATTTTTTATTTAATTTTTGTATTTGTTATTTTATTTCAATTTAGTTCTATTCTCTTTTTAAATTGACATAATTTCATCTATTTGAAATTAAATTTAACTTTTATATAAATATTATAATAAATATTATAATGATATTTTTATTATAATAAATATTTTTAACCAAATTAAATTTATTTAAATTTATAATAATATTTTTATTATAATAGATATTTTTAACCAAATTAAATTTATTTAAATTTAAATTTTATAATAAATTTTATTTAAAAAATATTTTTATAATTTTTAGACAACTTTATAAATTCAAATGTAAATCTTTTCAAAACTTTTATAACAATTATAAACATTTAAATTTTACATTTGAATTTTATAACTTATATAAAACTATTTTAAAATTTTATATTTAAATTTATAAAATTGTTTAGAAATTATTAAAATTAAATAGTTAAATAAAAAAATTAAATTTAAATAAATTTAATTTAGTTAAAATTATCTATCATCACAAAAGTATTATTACAATATTTATCTAAAAGTGAAATTTAGTCATAATTTGAAAGTGATGAAATTAATTTAATTTACAAAGAGATTATGACTAAATTAAGACAAAATACGAAATCGAGATTTTTTACATGAATAATTAACATATAGCATAATTTAAATTTGACACGTTGTAGTTTTTTTATTTTTTAAAAAAATTAAAAAATAAATAAAAACCACAGACTGACACGTGATAAGATTTTAATTTAACACATTTCAATTGCTTTTTAAGAAAAGGTTTAAAAAAAAACTAAAACTCTAAAAAATCAAATTTTAAAAAATATGATCCAATTGAGACAATTTTGAACTTAAGAACCCAATTAAGATTTTTTAGTGAAAAAGGAACCTTCCATATAATTAAACCTATTATAGACAATAATGATTCGAATTGTATTATATATTATATATTAATTATTGATAGAAGAAAATATTTAGTTAAAAAGAAAAAAGTACGCAAACAATAAGTAATGAGATCGATTTATATATATATATATATATATATATATATATATATATATATATATATATATATAGGCGGACTAAGGAAGGGATAAGGGGAGCCGTGGTTCTCCCAACGTTTTTGATTTTTTTTTATTTATGTTATATAAAATTTTTTTTGTTTTTAATTTTTTAAATTATGTATAAGAAATTTAATGTTTTGGAATTTTTTAAATAATAAAAGTATATATTGGGAATTGATAAGAATTAAAATAGGTATCTTTTTATTTATTTTA